>Ga0181520_10000403_pt1 | contig 95979 bp, 83 predicted proteins | sample PEATcosm2014_Bin_29_FD_132451 | JGI IMG/M metagenome (GOLD analysis project Ga0181520, IMG submission 132451) | Peatland microbial communities from MTU Mesocosm Facility, Houghton, MI, USA - PEATcosm2014_Bin02_30_metaG | ecosystem: Environmental > Terrestrial > Soil > Wetlands > Peat | place...
GAAGGAAATTCGGATTCGCACATCAAGACGGCGCTGGTGGGATCGTCGCAGACCGTTTGGATCGTCAGCGGCGAGCTCGCTCTGGGGCGCTGGCAGCGGATTTTCTTTGCGGAATTTGACGGGCCGCGTAGTCGCGAGCTGCGTGTGAAGATCGTTCCGGACGCGTCGTCTTAGGATTTTGGGCTATTTCGATGCCGAAGAATTGCATTTGAGGTCTTTGCGTGAAGTGAATTTCGATTGGTTGTAAACTCTCACCATGAGGCAAATGGGGCGGGCGGCGGCGAGCGTTTGCGTTCTGATTCTTCTACTCACGAGCGGAACAAGCAATGGCAGTCCCACGCTAGGAGACATTACGATTGCGATTGTAGGCGACGAGCAGGTGGTGGGGAAGCCTTTCGCGGTGCGCATCCGGAACAACGGCGAAAAACGCCTTACCTTTTGCCTGGGCGCTTGCGGCGGAATCGTGGTAGCTGGTGGCGGACATCTCGCGCCGGGCTTCGCGGTTCAGGCGCGAACACGTAAGAAATGGAACAGGGAAATCTGGAGTTGCACGCCAGGCGACGACGCCACGTCCGCCATTCTGCACGGCGGCGAAATTCTGGAATTCACGGTGAAGGTGACGCAGCCCGGCGCATTCCGCTTATGGCTGAAATACAAGGATGTAAGCGTGGAAGACGTGGGCGCGCATTGCGAAGCCATCCGGGACGGCAAAGCCGTGCAGCAAACCAGCTCTGACGAGTTCGACGTGGTCGCGGCGCCGAAATGAACCTGGGCGTTTATATTCAGGTGCCGTTCTGCCAGACGAAGTGCACTTACTGCAATTTTCACACCGGTGTAGTGGCGCGCGAAAAATATGCGCCGTATGCGGCCGCGGTCTGCCGGGAAATTGCGGAACTGGCGGCGAGCGGTGAGCTTCCTGCATTGCACGACGCAGCTGTGGATACTGTTTACTTCGGTGGTGGCACGCCGAGCTTGCTGCAGCCTTCTGCGCTCGCTTCGATTCTGAATACGCTGCGGCGGAATTTTGAGCTCGCTGAGTCTGGCGCGCGGGATTGTGAGGCCACCCGCGAAATGAGCTCTGCCGATGCGCCTGAGATCACCCTTGAAGCAGACCCGGAAACCATCACTCCCGCGAAGGCGCAGGCCTGGGTTGCCGCCGGATTCAATCGCATCAGCCTGGGTGTGCAATCGTTTGACGATCGCGAGTTGCAGGCGGGGGGTCGCATGCATCGGCGCGCCGATATTTTTGCGGCGGCGCGGATTCTGCGCGAAGCTGGATTTGGCAATATTAGTATGGATCTGATCGCCGGCCTCGCGCAGCAAACGCGCGATTCCTGGGAGGAGTCGGTCGCGCGTTTGCTGGAAATTCGCCCACAGCACATTTCCATTTACCTGCTGGAAATTGACGAAGGCAGCCGGCTCGGCAAGGAATCGCTCGCGGGCGGCAGCCGTTATAGCGCTGCGGCCATTCCTAGCGACGACGCCATGGCGGAATCGTACGAATGGGCTTGTCCACGGCTGGCTGCTGCCGGCTACGAACATTACGAAATTTCGAACTGGGGTTTGCCAGGTTTCCGTTCGCGCCACAATTTGAAATATTGGCGCCGCGAGCCGTACATCGGCCTGGGCGCGGGCGCGCATTCGTTTGATGGCGAGCGGCGCTGGTCGAATTTGCACGATTCCGCGAAATACGTCTCCTGTGTCGAAGGCGGCGTTTCGCCGCGCGAGATGATCGAACCGGTGACGGCGCAGCAGGCGCTCGATGAAGAATTATTTCTCGGCCTGCGCCAACTCGAAGGCATTGACCTGGCCCGCGTCGAAAAAAAGTATGGCGTCAGCTTGCAAGCCCGCATCGCCGGGCTGCGGGAGCAGGGGTTCCTGGAGATGGATGGAGGGCATTTGCGACTGGCGCCGGCGCACCTAACTATATCGAACGAAGTATTCGTGGAATTGCTGGGATAAGGAGCTAGCGTGCGAAGCGGATCGGAAGGCACCCGAAGGAAGAATGGCGTCGTGGACTTACGCAGCGATACGGTGACGCGCCCGACGGCCGCGATGCGCGCCGCGATGGCTGCCGCAGACGTCGGTGACGATGTGTACGGGGAGGACCCCACGGTAAACCGCCTGCAAGCGTGGGCGGCAGAAATGTTTCAGCGTGAGTCGGCGCTTTTCGTCCCGACCGGCTGCATGGGCAACCTGCTCGCGATCATGGGCTGGGCGCAGCGCAGCAACGAAGTCATCTGCGAGCAACGCGCGCATGTGAATTTGTACGAACTGGCTTCGATGTCCGCGGTGGCGGGGGTGATGCCGCGCACGGTTCCGGCGCCGGGCGGAATTCTCACATGGGACCTGATTGAGCCGCTCATACGCGAAAAGATCTACTACGATTCGCAGACGGCGCTGGTGACGCTCGAGAATACGCACAACATGCACGGCGGGACCGTATATCCCACAGCAGTGGCCGAAGACATCTGTGAGCGCGCGCACGCCGCGGGCTTGCGCGTGCATCTGGATGGTGCGCGCATTTTCAACGCAGCGGTCGCGCTGGGTAAGAGCGTCGCAGAAATCACGCGCAAATTTGATTCCGTGATGTTTTGTTTGTCGAAGGGCTTGGGCGCACCGGTTGGCTCGCTGCTCGTCGGTTCGCAGGAGTTTATCAAGCAGGCGCATATCAGACGCAAGATGCTGGGAGGCGGAATGCGCCAGGTGGGTGTTCTCGCCGCGGCGGGACTGATAGCGCTGGAAGAATCTCCCAAGCGCCTGGTGCACGATCACGAAAACGCGCAGCGCCTCGCGAGCGGCCTGGCCGCAGTGAAGGGAATCGCGCTTGATCCTGCGCGCGTCGTGACCAACATTGTAATCTTCGATGTGCGCGGAACTGACCGCACAGCTGCGGAGTTTTGCGAGCAGCTCGCAGCCAAAAACGTTTTGTGCTCAGCGACCGAACGGTATTCCGTGCGCATGGTCACGCACTGCGACGTGGACCGCGCCGGAATTGACGCGGGGCTGCTTGCGGTCGCGCAGGTTGTCGGCGAGAAAACGCCCGCAGCCGCCGCTCACTGAATTAACGAATTACGCTGCGTACCGTTTTAATCCTTCCAGGCGCATCGTCGCTTCTTCAGTTATACTTTCGCGCGGATTGCGGCTCGGCAGGGGCAGCCGGCAGCCGAGAAAAACAATCCGGGGTGCGCACGTGAAGATTGCGAATATTTTGCCGATCTGCATCAAAGTAGGACTCCCCGTTATCTTAATTACAGGTGGCATGATGACATTCCAATCGCAAAGAGCAGCCAGCGCAGCGCAACCGCAAGCTGCGGCGCCTCCGACGGTGGAGGAAGCACGGCAATTCAGCGAGGCAGCAGAAAAACGGTTGCTGGATCTGTGGATCAAATCCAGCCGTGCGCAGTGGGTGCAGGAAACTTTCATCACCGACGACACGGAAATCCTAGCCGCGCAAGCCGACCAAAACGTTAAAGCCGCAACGTCCGAACTGGCGGCACAGGCGCGGCGATTCGAATCGCTCGACCTGCCGCCCGACGTCGCACGCAAGCTAAACCTGATCAAGCTTTCCGTGGACATTCCCTCGCCGCGAAATCCGAAACAGAGCGCGGAGCTTTCCCAGATCAACGCGTCGCTGCAAAGCGATTACGGCAAGGGAAAATGGTGCCCGGACGGCCCGCAGGGAAAGTGCCTCTCGCTGAACGATCTGGAAAATGTCATCGCCACCAGCCGCGATCCGATCGAACTGCAGCGCGCCTGGATCGGCTGGCACGCGATCGCACCGCCAATGCGCGAGCGCTATTCGCGCATGGTGGAGCTCGCGAATGAAGGCGCGCGCGAAGTGGGCTTCAGCGACGTCGGCGCGATGTGGCGCTCGAATTACGACATGCCTCCCGGAGTTTTCAGTGCGGAAATGGACCGGCTGTGGGAACAGGTACGGCCGCTGTACGTTTCACTGCACGCATACGTCCGCACGCAGCTGGTGAAAAAATATGGGCCCGGCGTGCTTGGCCCGGACGGCGCGATTCCCGCGCACCTGCTGGGGAACATGTGGGCGCAGGATTGGGGGAATATTTATCCGCTGGTGGCTCCGGCAAACGCTGACCCTGGCTACGACTTGACACAGATTCTGAAAGCGAAGCAGATTGATCCGCTCGCTATGGTGCATTACGGCGAGCGATTTTTCGTGTCGCTGGGTTTCGAGGCGCTGCCGCAGACGTTCTGGCAGCGCTCCATGTTCGTGAAGCCGCGCGACCGCGACGTGGTGTGCCACGCGAGCGCCTGGGACATTGATTTCGTGGACGATTTGCGAATCAAGATGTGTATTGAGCAGAAGGGCGAGGATTTCTCCACTATTCACCACGAGCTGGGTCACAATTTTTACCAGCGCGCTTACGATGCGCAGCCACCGCTGTTCCGCAACAGCGCGAACGACGGTTTCCATGAAGCGATCGGCGATACCATCGCACTTTCCGTCACGCCGGAATATTTGAAGCAGATCGGGTTGCTGGAGAATGTGCCGCCGGAATCGGCCGACATCGGCATCCTGATGCACAAGGCGCTGGAAAAGGTCGCGTTCCTGCCATTCGGCCTGCTGATTGATAAATGGCGCTGGGAAGTTTTCTCCGGGAAAATCACGCCGGCGGATTACAACAAGGCGTGGTGGGAGCTGCGCGAGAAGTATCAGGGCGTGAAGCCTCCCGTCGCGCGCAGCGAACAGGATTTCGATCCCGGCGCGAAATATCACGTCGCGGCGAATGTGCCGTACGCGCGTTATTTTCTGGCGGACATTTTGCAGTTCCAGTTTCATCGCGCGCTGTGCAGGGAATCCGGGTACAAAGGCCCGCTGCATCGCTGCTCGATTTACAACAACAAAGCAGCCGGCGCGAGGTTGAACAAGATGCTCGAGATGGGGCAGAGCCGTCCGTGGCCGGAAGCGCTCGAGGTGATGACGGGCGAGAAGCAGATGGACGCAACCGCGATTCTCGATTATTTCGCGCCGCTGAAAAAATGGCTGGATGAACAGAACGCGAAGGATGGCGCCAAGCTGGATTGGTAACGCGCGGGGGTTAATCGTAGGCCGGAGGAATAAGTGCATAGACTGGCTCGGTTCCTGCTCGTCGCTGTGGTTTGCGTGCCGGGCGCGTATTTGCAAGTCGTCCGCGCCCAATCCTCAAATCCCGCGGGCGCTACGAAGAACGACTGGGCCTACTACGGCCACGATGCAGGCGGAACGCGTTTTTCACCGCTCGCACAAATCAATCGCGATAACGTTGCGCGGTTGAAAGTCGCATGGATATTTCACACCGGCGATATTTCCGACGGCAGCGGCCGCCCGAAGCGCAGCGGCCTGGAAACAACGCCCCTCCTGGTGGATGGCACGCTGTACCTGACGACGCCGTTCAATCGTGTGTTCGCCGTGAATCCGGAAACCGGCAAGCAGCTGTGGGTATACGACCCAATGATCGACATCGCCGGAGATTATGGCGACGGTCTGATCAATCGCGGCGTCGCCACCTGGCTCGACGGCACGCGCGTGAAAGGCAAGCGCTGCCGCCGCCGAATTTTCGAAGCCACACTCGACGCGCGCCTGATCGCACTCGATGGCGCGACGGGCAATCCCTGCATGGACTTCGGCAATCGTGGACAGATCAGCCTGCGCGACGTGGCGCGTTACATTCCCGCGGAATATCACATGACGTCTCCGCCAGTGGTGATTGACGACATGGTCGTCGTAGGCTCCGCCATTGACGACAATGCCCGCGTGGACATGCCTAGCGGCGTCGTCCGCGCGTTCGATGCGCGTACCGGAGCGCTGCGCTGGAAGTGGGAGCCGCTGCCGCCGAACGATCCCGTTTCCGCGGCAGCGAGCGCAAGCACAGCAAAAGTGTGGCGCACTGGCGCAGGAAACGCCTGGTCGGTGATGGTAGTGGACCTGGAACGCGACCTGATTTTCGTGCCGACAGGCAGCGCCAGCCCGGATTATTACGGTGGCATGCGTGTGGGCGACAACAAATGGGCGAATTCCGTGGTGGCCTTGCGCGCGAGGACTGGCGAACTCGTCTGGGGATTTCAGCTCGTGCATCACGATCTTTGGGATTACGACAGCGCCTCGCCGCCGCTGCTCGCCACAATTCAGCACGATGGGAAAAGCGTACCAGTAGTGATTCAAGGCAACAAAACTGGATTTCTTTACGTGCTGAATCGCGATACGGGCGCGCCCGTGTTTCCGGTAGAAGAGCGTCCTGTGCCGCAATCCGACGTGCCAGGGGAAGTGACTTCGCCGACGCAACCCTTTCCCCTGGCGCCTCCAGCCCTCGTGCCGCAGAAACTTTCCGCCGACGACGCCTGGGGTATCACGCCAACCGATCGGGATTACTGTCGAGAGCGGATCAAGAGCCTGCGTTATGATGGTCTCTTCACACCGCCAAGTGTTCAAGGCTCGCTCTCGGAACCTGGAAATGTCGGCGGGATGAACTGGAGCGGCTACTCTTTCGATCCGCAGAATAGTTTGCTCCTGGTGAACACCAATAATTTGCCGGCGTTGATGGGAGTGGTCCCGGCTGACAAATATTGGGACGCGGCCGGCAAAAGTACAGACATCGATTACACGCAGCAGTACGGCGCGCCGTATGGGATGTTTCGCACGTTTCTATTTGCGAAAGCGCATCATCTGCCTTGCGGGCCGCCGCCGTGGGGCACGCTGGCGGCCGTGGACATGGCGCAGGGCACCATTCGCTGGCAAGTGCCGCTCGGGTCGCTCGCGCCCAGCAAGCCGATCGTTCCGGCAGGAGCGCCTAGCCTGGGCGGGCCGATTGTCACGGCGGGCGGGCTCGTCTTCATCGCCGGAACCATTATTGACCCGGCGATTCGCGCGTTCGACGTCGAAACCGGAAAAGAGATCTGGAAATTTGATCTTCCCACTTCTGGAGCCGCGACGCCGATGACTTACCAGGTGCGGCCGGGCGGCAAACAATTTCTGGTCATCGCCGTCGGAGGGCATTCCAAAGTGAGGGAAGAAAAGCAGTCGGACGAGATTGTCGCGTTTACCCTGCCGTAATCTCCGCTCTCACAATTCTCCCGAGCACGAACCCCTGTGATATAAATTGTAGTGCGGGTTCGGTATTTATCCCGCCTATCACCGAACTTGCATACCTGTGAGGCCAAGTGGAATTCGCGTTGACCGACGAACAGCAGCAGCTGCGGCGAACGGTGCGCGAGTTTGCCGAGGGCGAAATCCTGCCGCATGTGATGGAGTGGGACGAAGTGTCGAAGTTTCCCTCCGAACTAATTCCCAAGCTGGCTGAAATGGGTTTTCTCGGTGTGATCTTCCCGGAGAAATACGGCGGAGCAGGTATGGGCTACGCCGAATATGCCATCATCATCGAGGAACTTTCGCGCGTGGATGGCTCGATCGGCATCATCGTCGCGGCGCACAATTCGCTGTGCACCAATCACATCTACAAATTCGGTAGCGAAGAGCAGAAGAAAAAGTACGTCACGCCGCTGGCGCAAGGCAAAAAACTCGGCTGCTGGTCGCTCACCGAACCCGAAGCCGGCTCTGACGCCGGCGGTACGCGCACGACAGCCGCGAAAAAAGACGGCGGCTGGATCATCAACGGCTCGAAAACTTTTACCACCAACGGGCATTACGCCGATGTCTGCGTGGGCATGGCCGTGACGGACCCAGCGAAGAAGAGCCACGGAATTTCCGCGTTCATCATCGAGAAGGGCACGAAGGGATTCAAGCCCGGCAAGAAGGAAAACAAGCTAGGCCTGCGCGCCAGCGACACCAGCGAAGTGGTCTTTACGGATTGCCACGTGCCGGCGGAAAATCTGTTGGGCAAGGAAGGCGAAGGATTCGTCAACAGTCTGCAGATCCTCGACGGCGGGCGAATTTCGATTGCTTCACTAGGGCTGGGAATGGCGCAGGGCGCCTACGAGGCTTCGGTACGTTACGCCAAGCAGCGCAAACAATTCGGCAAAGCCATCGCGGAATTTCAGGCCATTCAGTTCAAGCTAGCGGACATGGCCACGCAGATCGAAGCGGCGCGGCTGTTGACGTATCAAGCTGCATGGCTCGCCGACCGCGCTATCGCTTCCGGCAATTACGACGCGCGCATCACACAGGAATCCAGCATGGCAAAGCTATACGCAGGAGAAGTGGCCGTGCGCGTCGCGAACGAAGCCGTGCAGATTCACGGCGGCTACGGCTTCATCAAAGATTATCCGGCGGAAAAGTTTTATCGCGACGTGAAATTGTGCACGATTGGCGAGGGCACCAGCGAAATCCAGCGCCTGGTGATCGCGCGCCAGATTCTGGGCAAGAAATAACATATTCTTGGTCCTGGCATCGATCGGTTCCAGCCATTCCAGTGATACCATTCTCAAGCTGTAATTCACCTTGCCATGACTTTGTCCGTCGAAAACTGGGCCGAGCAAGTGCGCGCGGGAGACGTGCGTGCAATTTCGCGCGCTGTTTCCGCCATTGAAAATCGCGAGCGCGACGCCGAGGAAATTCTGCGCCAGCTTTTTCCTTTCACCGGACGCGCCTATCGCGTGGGCATCACCGGCGCGCCGGGAACGGGCAAGAGCACGCTGGTGGATCGGCTGGCGAGCTATTATCGCGCGGAGAAAAAGACTGTTGGGATTATCGCCGTGGACCCCTCGAGCCCCTTCACGGGCGGCTCGATCCTGGGCGACCGCATTCGCATGCAGGGGCACGCGACCGACACAGGCGTCTTCATCCGTTCGATGGCCACGCGCGGATTTCTCGGTGGCCTGTCGCAGGCGGCGCGTGATACCACGCTCCTGCTCGACGCTGCGGGAAAACAAATCATCCTGGTGGAAACAGTAGGAGTGGGGCAGGGCGAAATTGAAATCGTACGCCTGGCGGATTGCACGATCGTGGTGCTAATGCCCGGCATGGGCGACGACGTGCAGAGCCTGAAAGCCGGGCTGATGGAAATCGGTGACATCTTCGTGCTGAACAAATCCGACCGCGAAGGTGCCGACCGCTTCGAGCAGCAGCTGAAGGGAATTCTGCAGCTGGTTCCGGAGCGCGACGGCTGGAAACCGCCGGTGGTGCGCACGATCGCCACGGAAAATAAAGGCGTAGCCGAACTGGGCCGCCAGATCGAAGCGTTCCGCAAACATTTCGAGCGGGCGCACGAACGCCAGGCGCGCGAAATCGCCCACTGGAAGGAATGGATTTTGCAATTACTGGAAACGCGGCTGATGGAGCGCGTGGCGGGAAAGTATCTCAAGGAAAAGGAACTCGACGCCATCGCGGCGGCGGTGGCCGAACGAAAAACGGACCCCTACGGCGCGGTAAACGAAATCCTGGCGCGGGCCGGACTGGGAGAGGATCGTTGAAGCTAGGGGACCTAGAATTTCACGTGTTGGTGGACGGATATCTGTCGCTCGACGGTGGAGCGATGTTCGGCGTGGTGCCGAAGGTATTCTGGGAGAAGAAAATTCCGCCCGATGCACGCAATCGCATTCAGCTGGCGATGAATTGTCTGCTGGTGCACGCGGGCGGAAAAAGAATCCTGGTGGAAACGGGCATGGGCGCGAAAATGTCCCCGAAGCTGCGGGATATCTATGCGATCGAAGGCCCTTTCTTGAACAATCGGCTCGCGGATCACGGGCTGGACCCGAGCGAAATTGACATCGTGATCAACACACACCTGCATTTCGATCACTGCGGTGGAAACACACGCACGGAGAAAGACAAGATTGTCGCTGCCTATCCCAATGCTAAGTACGTAGTGCAACGAGGGGAATTCGAGCACGCCAAGCACCCCAACGAGCGCGACCGCGCCAGCTACCTGACGGAAAATTACGCACCGCTGGAAGCGAAAGGCAAATTGGCCCTGCTCGAGGGCGATCGCGCCATCGCTCCCGGCGTGGAGTTGATTCGCGTTCCGGGCCACACCGCGAACATGCAGTGCGTGAAACTAAGCGGCGGAGGAAAGACGGCGTTTTTTCTGGCGGACATCGCGCCTACCACGGCGCACTTACCGCTGGCCTGGATTATGGGCTATGACTTGTACCCCGTGACCACGCTGGAAAGCAAAAAGAAGTGGTTTCCGGAATTGGTCAAGGAAGGCTGGATCGCGCTGTTTTGTCACGACACCAAGACACAGGCTGCGTACCTCCGCGAGCGCGGTGGAGTTTTGGAAGCAGAACCGGTAAAGGTGGATTGAAAATGGCGAAAGTTGCGAAAGGTTCAAGGAAAGCCGCGGCGAAGTCCAGCAAGACAGTCGTGGCAAGCAAAGAGAACGTAAAGATCGGTATCATCGGCGGAAGCGGGCTGTATTCCATGGCGGGGCTGACGGATACGCGCGAAGTGCGCGTGAAAACTCCCTTCGGCGATCCCTCCGACGCAATTATTATCGGCACGCTGGAAGGGAAGCGCGTGGCGTTTCTGGCGCGTCATGGCCGCGGCCATGTGTTTTCTCCCAGTGACATTAACTATCGCGCGAATATTTGCGCGCTGAAAATGCTCGGCGTGGAACGAATCATCTCCGTCAGCGCGGTGGGTTCGCTGCGCGATGATTTGCCGCCGCTGGATTTTCTGATTGTCGACCAATTTTTCGATCGCACTCGCGCGCGTGTGGCCACGTTCTTCGGCGCCGGCATCGTCGCCCACACGGGTTTCGACAAGCCCACCTGCACGCATCTTTCGGCGCACGTGGCCGAAGCCTGCGACCGGGCCGGAGTGAAAGCGCATCGCGGCGGCACCTATGTGTGCATGGAAGGCCCGCAATTTTCCACCCTGGCAGAATCGCAGACCTACCGGCAGCTGCGCTTTGACGTGATCGGCATGACCAATTTGACCGAAGCCAAGCTCGCGCGCGAAGCGGAACTCTGCTACGCGACGATCGCCATGATCACCGATTACGATTGCTGGCACCCGCAGCACGACGCTGTAACTGTCACCGAGATTATCGAGAACCTGAATCGCAATACTTCCAACGTGCAGCGCGTGCTGCACGAAGCTGTGGCGCAGTTGCCCGAGGACCGCGCCTGCAAATGCGGGGCGGCTCTGGCGCACGCGGTGCTGACCGACCGCAAAATGATTTCCGCAGCCACCAAGAAGCGCCTGGCTCCGATCATCGGCAAGTACATCTCTTAGTCGCTGCGCTCTCAAAATTCATCGGGTGAGGAGGAATTATGTCGTTACTGGTCGTCGGATCGGTGGCATTCGACGGAATCGAAACGCCGTACGGCAAGCACGATCGCATGTTGGGCGGCGCCGCCAGCTATTTCGCACTGGCCGCCTGCCATTTCGCGCCAGTGCGCCTTGTTGGGATCGTCGGTGATGACTTTACAGCGAAAGATGTGGCGGTCTTCAAACACCAGCACATTGATTTGCAGGGCCTGGAACGCGCCACGGGAAAAACTTTTTACTGGGCCGGTCGCTACAACCAGAATATGAATGAGCGCACCACCCTGATCACCGACCTCAACGTCTTCGCCAATTTTCAGCCGACTCTGCCGCCAGCCTACACGGACTCCGCTTTCATCTTCCTGGGCAATATTGATCCGAAGCTGCAGCGCTCCGTTCTGAAGCAGGTCACAAGAAAACCTAAAGTCGTGGGCCTGGACACCATGAACTACTGGATCGAGCGCACGCCCTCGGAATTGAAGGAAACGCTAAAGCACATACAGGTGCTCGTGATCAACGACGACGAGACACGCCAGCTCACCGGGGAGCACAACCTGACGCGCGCCGCGAAAGAAATTTTTAAAATGGGCCCCAAGACTCTGGTGATCAAACGTGGCGAGCACGGCGCGATCATGATGCACGAAAAGTTTTTGTTCTCGGTGCCGGCATTCCCTCTGGAAGAAGTGCACGATCCCACGGGAGCGGGCGACAGCTTTGCCGGCGGATTCATGGGGTACCTAGCTGGCGCTAGAAATGTCAACGAACGTACCCTGCGCAACGCCATGGTTTACGGTTCAGTGCTCGGGAGCTTTGCGGTGGAAAAGTTCGGCGTGCAACGCCTCACTACTATCAAACCGCGTGAAATCCACGCCCGGGCGCGCCTGTTCTCAAAACTTACGTCTTTCAGGTTGTAAAAACTCAATCCGCTAATCTTGCCACAGCTGGAATTTTGAAAAACTTCGCGCCACTCGGGCATGCCTTCCAGTAGAATCGCGGGGCGCACGGCACGGGGGTGCCATGCTTCACGATCTGAACACATACATTTTGTTGCGGCTCCTGCTGGCCGCATTTCTCGGCGGGCTGATTGGCCTGGAGCGGCAACTGCGCCGCAAGCCCGCCGGCATACGCACCAACATGCTGATCTGCTTCGGCGCAGCCCTCTTCACAATCATTTCGTACGAAATGGCCGGCTCGGTCGGCGGAGACCACACGCGCATCGCCGCGCAAATTATTCCCGGCATCGGTTTCATCGGCGCGGGCGTGGTGCTTCGCGATCGCGGGGAGGTGATGGGCATCACCAGCGCGGCCACAATTTTCGTGATGGCCAGCATAGGGATGGCGGTGGGTGCCGGAATGCTGGCTACCGCGATTTTTGCCACCTTGATGGTGCTGGTGGCTCTGGTGGCCCTTGGCTATTTGGAAGACCGCCTCGGATTGCAAACCCGGCTGATGACGTTTCAATTGATGGCTCCGGCTAACTCCGATCTGCTGGTTCCGGCGCATCGCATCGTCGAGGGCGCCAAGATTGAGGCGCGCCGCTGGCAGACACACCAGGTAAACGACGAACTAATCGTGGATTTCGACGCGGAGGTCACCTATCACCAGGAGCGCGACCTGTTCACCAAATTTGCCGCATTGAACGCCAAAGTCGAGGCCCGGCCGTCGCGCGCTTGAAGATTGGTTCCGATGCACAGTGCGGCCGATTTGCCGCCAAAACGCCCGTCCGTGCCTGCTGGGCAACCGCCGCAGCAGCCGTACCTATCAGCGCGAGTCCTCCAAATTGTGGGCCAACCAAACACCGCCTGAGGGAATCCGAGTTGACGAGTGTTCGCCGGGATGCTATCAATTCTTGGGCATTATTCAGGGGACTCGCAGGCGTTTGGATCGTTTCCCTCGTTTGGCTATCCCAGCGACGCTAACGAACGGCGGCGCCAGTTTTCGTGAACACTACCGGTAAAAATTGCAGGAGGACGGGCTTGATGCGTTTGCGGTGGACCGCGCTCGGGGTGGTTGCTGTACTGACGATTCTCACGTCGAGTTGCAGCTCCAACGGCGCGAACCAGGTTGCACCCGGCCAACCGAATCCCACTCCGGTCATCACAGGACTTTTCCCATCCAGCGTCACCGCCGGCAGCCAATCCTTTACTCTTTTCATTGCGGGGAATGGTTTCATCGCAGGATCCACCGGGACTTCCACGGCGTTTTGGAACGGTTCCGCGCGCTCTGCGACGGTGAACCTATCCACGGGCCAGATTGCCATCACCGTGCTTGCTTCCGACGTAGCATCGCCAGGCACGTCACTTGTGACGGTTTCGAATCCGCTGCCTGGAGGCGGCATCACCGTTAATGCCGCGCCATTCACCGTATTTCCGACGCAAACGAATACGCCGCTAATCGCGAGCCTCAGTCCGGCGACCGCCAGCCCGCAGGGCGCCGCATTTACACTCACTGTGAATGGTTCGAATTTTGTCGCCGGGAATGCCAATATCCCTAACCCAGCCACACCCCCGCAGCCGCCCTATTCAGGCTCCGTTGTTGCTTGGAATGGCAGTCCTCGCGCCACAGCGTTTGTCAGTTCCACGCAGCTGACTGCACAGATCACTGCGACCGACATCGTCGGCGCCGGCTGTAACGGCGTCAGCGTGTTCACCTACACTGGCGGCGGCAATGAAATTTTCTCGCCGGCTCTGAGCTACATCGCTTCGTCCACGAACGCGCCGGCGATCTGTTCGCTTGCGCCTTCCAGTGTCGTCGCCGGAGCATCGGATTTCACGATTACCGTGAGTGGCGCGAGTTTCGCCGCGAACTCCACCGTAAGGTGGAACAACAGCGCGCGCACTACCACGTTCGTCAATGCGAATACCGTTCAAGCCCAAATCAAGGCTGCGGATGTGGCCAACCCCGGAGTTGAGCCGATCACCGTGGTGAACTCCGGTGGAGGCTCCACGCAACCGCTGAACTTCTCAATTTTGCCCACGCCGCCCGTGACGCCCACGATTACTTCGGTTGCGCCGGCGAATGCCACGGCCGGAGGCGCGGGGTTCACCCTGACTGTGACCGGCACGAATTTCATTCGGGATTCCGTGGTTGATTGGAACGGCGCCGCACGCACCACCACCTACAAGAGCGCAACTTCTTTGCAGGCGCAGATACTGAACACGGATATTGAGACCGCTGGAACGATCGAGATCACGGTGCTAAATACTGCTTTGAATGGTGCAGCGGCGTTTTCGGCGCCTTTTCCATTCACGATCAACCCGGCAGCCGGGGCGGCTGTGAAATTTCCGCAGGTGATTTCAGTGAGCGCGGCCGGAGGTCCGGCGGATGGCGCGAGCGAAGCTCCGGCGATCAGTTCCGGCGGGCGATACGTCGCGTTTTATTCCCAGGCCAAAAACCTGATTGCCCCGGCAGTCTCTGGAAATATTTTTGTGCGTGATACCTGCGTCGGCGCTGCGAATTGCTCGCCGAAAACTCTGGCTGTGGATCTGGCGCCGGACGGCAGCGCACCCAACGGAAAATCGAGCAGGCAAGTTGCCATCAGCGGCGATGGGCGGTTTGTCGGGTTCGTCTCGCGCGCGACGAATTTAGTTTCCGGCAACGCGGTCGCTTCGCTCGGCTATTGGGAATTGTATGTCCGCGATCTTTGCGTTGGCGCCAATGCGCCTTCCGGATGCACGCCCCACACTGAAATTATTTCCACGGGCCCCGAAGGAGAAGCCGCGAACGGTCCCAGCACCAGTCCTTCACTGAATGGCGATGGCCGTTTCGTCGCTTTTGTTTCTGCCGCGACGAATCTGGTCGTGGAAAAATCCGCGCTGCTGCCGCAGGCTTACGTGCGCGACACGTGCGCGGGTCCCACGGCGACGAAAGCTTGCGTCGCGCGTACCGTTGCCGTTCCGGTGGACGAGGACGACAGCGCCGTGGGCGCGCAGGCGGGCCGTCCAGCCATTTCTTTCGACGGCCGCTACGTCGCGCTGGAAATGTGGGGGGCGAAATCGGCAGCGCAGAATTCGGCGAGCACTTCGCAGATCGTTCTGGCGGACACCTGCATGGGAATTGTCCCGCCGGTTTCGTGCGAAGCCGCGGCGGAGAGAATTTCCTACGCCTCGGACGATTCGGTCCTCGGCGGCGCAAACATTTCACCTTCTTTAAACGGTGACGCGCGGTTTGTGGTTTTCGAATCGCAACCGTCGGATTCTTCGACTGGAAATGCAGCGCACGTCAGCAGAGCGTACCTGCGCGACACCTGCCTCGGTGAGACGGCGCCTGACGGCTGCGTACCTTCTACAATTCTGATTATGAACGACAGCACAGCGGCGGCTACGAAAACTCAGAATTTCTCGCCGGCCATCAGCGCCTCTGGACGATACATTTCGTTCGTTTCCGGCGCAGGTTCCAACGCACCTGCCGGCCAGGTTGCTACGGAAGGCTCGCTCGTCGTGCGCGACACCTGCTTCGGCGCCGTGCTTCCGTGCACGCCGCACACCTACGCCGTTTCCGAGGCTACCGCCACTTTTTCGGCGACGCACACCACGTTCGCTATTACCAGCAGCAACAAGTCCACGCCGCTCGCTGCGGATCGCTTCAGCGTCGCTCCACTTAGCGCCGACGGTCGCTTGGCCGCTTTCTACGCGCCGGATACGATCGCCGCCCAGCCTGCCAGCGGAATCGGCGACGTGTATTTGGCGATCACTCCGTTTTAAGGGCGCGTCGCACTGCTGCTCGGATGTAAACACCTACTCGCGCGCGGCTGGACTCGCTGCGCAAAATTCCTTATTCTCCTTTGCGGCCCATGCCGCAAACTCTCAAGCCTGAATCCCTTCGTCCCGGCGATGCAGTGCGCATCCTCTCGCTCGCCAGTCCTGTGGACCCGCCGCGCTTGCAACGCGGCATCGAGGAAATTGCGCGGCTAGGCTACACGGCGAAGTTCGACGCGGAACGCGTGCTCGCGCGCGGCGATTTTTTCGCCGGTCGCGCGGCGGAGCGCGGAGCGGCGCTGAAGGAAGGGCTCACGGAAACGAGCACGCGGGGGGTTTTCTGTTCGCGTGGGGGATACGGCTCGAATTATTTGCTCGACGGCCTCAGCGTCGCGCTCGCCCATCCGAAAGTCTTGGTGGGCTACAGCGACCTCACGTCGCTGCAGATTTTCCTCTGGCAGAAATTTCGCTGGATCACACTGTACGGCCCCATGGCTGCTGCGGGACTCGACAAAGGCGCGGGAGTCGCCGATGGCTACGACCCCGACACTCTGAAGCGCGCGCTGACGGAGACAAAAACAGGCTGGACCATTCCGCTCGCCGGTACCGAAGTGATTATGCCGGGCTCCGCGGACGGTGTGCTGCTGGGCGGCTGCCTCACGCTGATCGAAACCGCGCTGGGCACTCCCTGGGAACTCGACACGCACGGGGCAATCCTGCTGCTCGAGGACCGCGGCATGAAACCCTGGCAAGTGGACCGCGCGTTCATGCACTTGAAGCAGGCTGGAAAGCTCCGGGGCGTTTCCGGTGTGCTGCTCGGGGAGTTTCCGGAATGCCAAGGCCCGGCCGGAACGGAAAGTGTGCTGGCTGTGGCGCGGCGAATTTTGGGGACGGTGGGATTTCCCGTCGTTTGGGGCGCAGCCGTGGGTCATACGCCGCGACCGATGCTCACGCTGCCGTTGGGCGTGCGCGCCCGTCTAAAGGCGGACGAGACGTCGCGGCTGGAAATCATGGAGCCGGCCTGCCGCGAATAACCGGTCCGCAGCGCACTGAACGCGAGCGAATCGCGTCAAAGGCTCGCGAAAAGCGCCCGCACACGTAAGAGGAGACTGCAAATTTCGACGCGATCAAACAAGGTCACCGAACACGTCCATCTGCTGGGTATCGCCGGCGCGGCTATGGCGCCCGTGGCAGGCATGCTCAAGGAGCGCGGCTTTCACGTCACCGGCTCGGACGTGAACGTCTATCCCCCGGCGTCCACGCTCTTGGATTCTCTGGGCATCCGCTGGAACGAAGGATTTCGCGCAGAAAATCTGCAGCCGGCCCCGGACCTGTGCGTGGTGGGCAACGTCATCGCGCGCGGCAATCCGGAGATCGAATACATTCTCGACGAAAAGTTGCCGTACTGCTCGATGCCACAGCTCCTCGAGCAATATTTCATCCCGGGACATACTTCGATCGTTATTGCCGGAACGCACGGGAAAACCACCACCACTGCAATGCTTGCGTGGATTTTTCAGGTCGCAGGGCGCAAACCCGATTTTTTGGTCGGCGGAGTGTCGCCGAATTTCGGTGAGCGCAGCTACGGTCTTGGCGGCGGGAAAGAATTCATCATCGAAGGCGACGAGTACGAGACGGCCTTCTTCGATCGCGGCCCCAAATTTCTCCACTACCATCCCGATGAGCTGATTCTCACTTCGCTCGAATACGATCACGCCGACATCTACCCGGACCTCGCCTCCATCGCTCTGCAGTTCCGCCGGCTGGTGAATCTGGTCCCGCGCCGCGGAAAGATTCTGATCTGGGGCGAGAGCGCGGATCTGCGGCAAGCTGTCGCCAAGGCTTTTTGCCCAGTGGAAACTTTCGGCTTCACGCCCGAATGTGACTGGTGCGCCGGAGACGTGCAGTGGCACGACGACGCCACGGAATTTCGCGTCGCGTTTCGCGGCAAGGAAGTCACGCGCGTGCGCACTCCCGTCGCGGGACGGCATAATGTCCTGGACGCGCTCGCGGCACTCGCCATCGCCTATGGTCGCGGCGTGGAGTGCGATGCGATCCAGCAGGCTCTGGCAACGTTCGTAAGCGTGCGCAAGCGCATGGAAACCAAGGGTGAGGCCAACGGCGTCCTGGTGGTGGAGGATTTTGCGCATCATCCCACGGCGATTCGCATGACTCTGGAGGCTGCCCGCACGCGCTGGCCCGGACGAAAAATCTGGGCGGCAGTCGAGCCGCGCTCCAACACCATGCGCCGCAAGATTTTTGAGCATGTGCTGCCGGAGTCTCTTGCCATCGCGGACGCCGTCGTGATCGGCCCGGTTAGCCGCGCGCAATTGCTGGAGGAAGGCGACCGTCTTTCGCCCCAGTCCATCGCCAAATCTTTGCTCGACCGCGGCCGTCCGGCGAAAGCGTTCGATTCGTCGTCGGCGATCGTGGAATATCTTGGCGCGGAGGCTCGGCCTGGCGACATGGTGATGGTGATGTCGAACGGTAGCTTCGATGGACTGAGTGGAAAATTGCTCGACAAATTTAAATCGCTCGAAGGAGCACGGAAATGAAATCGGCCCGGCGGATCGTTTTGGCAGTCACCCTGCTATTTTTCGCGCGACCCGCGGCCGCTACCATCGGCTATCACATTTCTTTGAAGAATCCGGAGCAGCACCTTTTTCACGTCTCCATGGAGATTCCCGCGCAGCCCGCGGATCAGGAAATAATCGTCGCGCTTCCTGCGTGGAACGCTTTATACCAAGTGCGCGATTTTTCTTATCGCGTCCGCGATGTGCGTGCGCGAAATTCAGCAACCGCCGCTGCCGCGCCGTTGCCCGTGCGCATTCTCGATAAGCAGACCTGGAAGATTTCGCTCCCTGGCGCGGGCGCTGATTCGCCAGCTCAAACCGCCACGCTCGAGTACAGCATTGAATGGGACGATCCCGGGCCGTTCAATTCGCAATTGAACGCGCACCACGCCTTCGTGAACTTCGCCGAAGTGCTGATGTACGTTCCCACTCGCCGCGCGGAGGAGACGCGAGTCGAATTCGATGATCTGCCAGACAGCTGGCGCGTCGCGGCAGAACTTCCCGCAGGCTCGCCTCCGAATTCATTCGTCGCGGCAAGCTACGACAAGCTGGTGGACGCCCCGGCCGAGGTGGGAAAGTTCTCTGAATTTGGATTCGACGAAGCCGGCGCTCATTTTCGGGTGGTGGTAGACGGCAAAGAATGGCGGCGCGAATCTCTGGAATCAACCCTGCGCGACATTACCAAGTACGAAGTGCATCTGATGGGCGGCGCTCCCTTCAATCAGTACACTTTTTTCTTTCATTTCGGTCCGTATTTCGAAGTCGGCGGCGGTGGAATGGAACATTCCAATTGCACCGCGATCTCCTCTTCATCGGGCGAAGCGGCTGCCTCCGTGGCAGCGCATGAATTTTTCCACGCCTGGAACGTAAAACGCATTCGCCCGCGAACGCTCGAGCCCGTGGATTACACCAAGGAAATGTACTCGCGCGCCCTCTGGTTCGCGGAGGGAGTCACCAGCACCTACGGTTCGTACGCTCTGGAGCGCAGCGGCCTCTGGACCAAAGATCAATTTTACACAGACCTCGCGGGACAAATAGGCGAGCTGGATTCGCGTCCCGCGCATCGCTGGCAAAGCGTCGAAGAGTCCAGTCTGGACGCCTGGCTCGAAGGCTACGATGAATACCGCCTCCCCGAGCGCAGCATTTCGTATTACAACAAGGGCCAGATCGTCGGCGACATCCTGGACCTCGCGATTCGCGACGCGACGGACAATCACAAATCGCTCGATGACGTGCTGCGCCGCATGTATGACGTCTACGCGAAACAAGGGCGCCTTTACGCCGATTCCCAAGGAGTTCAAGCCGTCGCCGAAGAGGTCGCTGGCGTGAAGTTCGACGATTTTTTCCGCCGCTACGTGGCTGGCACCGACGAAATTCCTTACGACAAATTTCTCGACGCCGCGGGGCTGCGGCTCATAGTCGAACGCCGCGCGGCGCCCGAAATGGGCTTTTACATTAGCGGTCGCGGCCCTGGCGCGCAGGTGCTCGTGTCCCAGGTGGTCCCCGGATCGGCCGCGGAAGCAGCCGGGCTGCAAGCCGGAGACGCGCTTGTGACGCTCAACGGTCAGGCGCCGCCGCGTTATCTGCCGGCCTGGTTGCGACAGCACGAACCCGGCGACACGGTCACACTACGCATCCAGCGCGATAATCAGGATTTGGATTTGAAGTTGACGCTCGGCTCGATTGACCTGAATAAATTTACGCTGGTAGAAACGCCGGGTGCGTCTGAGAAGCAGAAGCGCATTCGCGATGGCTGGCTGAAGGGGAAAACCGATTGAAGTTTCCGCTATCATTCTGCCGCTGAATCCATGATTCGCACAATCATGGTCTTGACGTTCGTCGCTCTGGCATTGCTGTTCGTGCAGCCGCTGCTGATTTTGTGGACATTGCTGACCGGCGATCCCAACTTCATGTATCAAACGTTTATGCGGGCTCTACGCGTAGCCATGCATTTGGCCGGGATCTGTGTCCGAGTGGAAGGCGTCGAAAATATCCCCAGCGGCGTTTGCGTGTTTACCTCGAATCACGCTTCGAACCTCGATCCCGTCGCCCTCGTACCCAATATTCCCCGGCGCGTCGGGCTACTCGCCAAGAAAGAAGTCTTTCAAATTCCAATCCTTTCGAAAGCGCTGCTGCTGGCCAGGCTGATTCCGGTGGACCGCGCCGACAAGGAGGCCGCCGCCGAAAGCGTGGACATCGCGGTTGACTATTTGAAGGAAGGCCTGTCGTTCCTCGTTTATCCGGAGGGAACGCGCAGCCGCGACGGCCGCTTGCTCCCATTTAAGAAGGGAACTTTTCTGATGGCGATTCGCGCCGGCGCGTGGGTGGTTCCCGTATCGCTGGTCGGGACGCAGCGCCTGATGCGCAAAGGCGATTGGACCATTCATCCTGGCGAAGTTGTGGTGCGGTACGGCACCGCCGTCAGTGCGACGGAATATGGGGAGGACCAGCGCGATGAACTTCGCCAGCGCGTGCAGGAGTTGGTAGCAGCAGGCTTGCCCGAAGAACAGAAACCGCCAGCAGGGAATTGATCGCGCAGCGCATCCTACTTAGCGCCCGACTTCGTCACCGCCTCACGTAGCTCACGCAGTTCTTTCTGCAGTTCCGGCAAGCGATTGAACACCGCCACTGATTTCCGCCATGCGAGATTGTCCATCGCTGGATAGCCTGAATAAACTGCGCCCGCGGGAACGTCGCCCGGCACTCCCGACTGCGCCGTGAGCACAGCGCCATCGCCGATCCTCAAATGTCCCGCTGCGCCCACCTGCCCAGCGAGGATGCACTTGTTTCCCACTTTCGAAGTTCCGGCGAGCCCCACTTGTCCACACAGCAATGTGTCCTCGCCAACTTTGCAGGCGTGACCCACCTGCACCAAATTATCGATTTTCGTTCCGCGCCCGATGTGCGTCTCGCCCACTGTGGCGCGGTCAATCACGCTGTGCGCCTGAATCTCCACGTCGTCCTCGATCACGGTGATCCCGGACTGGCGCATCTTGTGCCAGCTTCCATCATCGCGGCGCGCGAAACCAAAACCGTCGGCGCCGATCGTCACGCCGTTTTGCAGCAAGACGCGATTGCCGATGCGGCAGTTTTCGCGCACCGTAACATGCGAGTGCGCGAAAAAATCATCGCCGATTTTTGCGCCCGGATAAATCGTCACAAAACTGTGCAACACAGCGTTGCGCCCAATCGCGACGCCTTCGTCCACGAAGCAGTAGGGTCCAATGTGTGCGCCGGGAGCGATTTTCGCCGTCTGCGCGATCACCGCCGTGGGATGGATTTCCATGGAAAGGCGCTGCGCAGGATGAAACAGCTCAATCGCTCGCGCGAAATCGAGATAAGGATTGGCTGAACGCAGAGCGGCGATGCGCACCGGACCAGCGTCCTTCGCGACAAAGATCGCGGAGGCGAGCGTAGTATCCAGCGCCGGCCGATATTTGCGGTTGACGAGAAACGTCAATTCACCCGGCTGCGCCTCGTCGATCCCAGCCACGCCTGTGATTTCCAGGCTAGCGTCGCCGTCAACTCCGCAGCCCAGCTGCTTCGCGATTTCGCCCAGTTTCATAATGGCTTCTCCTTACGTCCAATATTGCGCAGCCTCAATGTACAACACAGACGCAATCCGGCATACGCTCGCCGCAGCGCGTCCGCCGGCGAGACGCACGAAGTAAAAGCAATCAGCTATTCGTTGAAAAGTTTGGACTGCGAGGAAGCGGCTGCCCCCGCCGCGCGCGGAGTCCGCCGCGCTGCGCCGACCACGCCCAGCACCTTCATCTCGGCAAGCGCCGAGCGCGGAATAAACAGTCGCAGGGTATTGCCGTGCAGGTCTGGAGGCGTCAGCTGCACCGCACTGTCCAGCAGGTCCAGCAGATCGTTTGCCACGATCCCTTCCATCACATCCTCATCGCGGAAACGCAGCCGCACCCACAGCCCATCCAGCTTTGGCCGGCTCAGAAACACCTTCCGCTCGGGCTGGAACGCCTCGGGGAACTCCCGCACGAAATAGACTGACTTGACGGAAGGCATAGCCACGGAAACGTGCTCCCCGTCGGGCGTCAACAGGTCAATAGCCTCAGCCCGCGCCAAGGTCGAGGGGTTCAAGTAGCCCTTAAGGTGGCTGCGGTCCAGAAGCAATACCACCACTTTCTTGCGAGTCGAGGCTGGGGCTCGATCTTTCACTATTTTGGGGCCTTTTTCGGCGAGAATCTTGCTAACTTCCCGAGGGTTATGTTATTCTTGCCGCTGTTTTTCGTCAAGTTATTGGTGCTTAAAGGGTTAGCATCGGAGTCACCGCCGATTGACCGAAAAGGGCAAGATCCTAAAGTCTGCCTCGGTAATAGCCCTAGCCACCGTTATCAGTCGGATTTGCGGATACTTACGCGATCAGCGGGTAGCGCTATTGCTCGGCACTTCGCCGGTCGCCGATTCGTTTATCCTGGCCTTTCGCATTCCCAATATGATTCGGCGCATGACGGGGGAAGGCGCCCTGGGAGCCTCCTTTATACCCGTATTTACCGGGTATTTGAGGGGAAAATCGCGGAAGCAAACCTGGGAGTTCGCGCAACGAGCTTTCTGGGATCTGGCAGCGATTCTGGCGGTCGTCGCGGTCCTCGGCAGCATTTTTTCAAAGCAGGTCGTCGGGATCTTTACGGTCATGGGCGCCAGTCACGTCCGCTGGGACCTGGCCATTTACCTGAATCGGATCGTTTTCCCATGCGTGTTTTTTCTAGGCCTGGCGGCGCTGGCAGCCGCAATTCTGAACAGCTTTCATCGCTTCGGGCTTCCGGCTTCGACGTCGATCTTTTTCAACGTCGTGTTCATCGCTTTTTCGTTCGGCGTGCTGTACCGGCCCATCATGAGCTGGGCGCCACCGGAATACCGAACGCCGGCGGTGGGTCTTGCGGTTGGAATCGTGGTGGGCGCGGCATTGCAGCTGGTGATGCAGCTTCCGGCGCTCGCGAAGCTTGGCATGCGCTTCCGCCCGGACGTCACCTTCGACGATCCCGGGGTGAAGAAAGTCGGCAAGTTGATGGTGCCGGTGTTTTTCGGGATGGGTGTATTTCAGGTCAACTTTGTGGTGGACACGGTATTTGCTCTCTCGTCGCGGATGCCGGAGGGCAGCGTCATGTCGTTGTACGTGGCGGACCGCGTGATGGAACTGGTGCTGGGCAGTTATGCGATTGCGCTCTCGACCGCAATCCTGCCGACGATGTCTTATCAGGCGGCAGAAGGGAAGCACGACGAGATGAAGCAGACGTTCGGTTTTGCGCTGCGTGTCGCGTCGTTCATCACCATCCCCGCTGCGGTGGGTTTGATCCTGCTGCGCGTGCCGATTACGCAAGTGCTCTTTCAGCACGGCGAGTTCATGGCGCGTTCCACGGCGCTCACGGCTCATGCGCTGCTTTTCTATTCGCTGGGATTGCCGGCGTTCGCGGCCATCAAGTTGATTACGCCCATGTATTACTCGACGCAGGACACCGTGACACCTACGAAAGTAGGCGCGTACTCGCTGCTGCTGCACGTGGCGCTGAATTTCATCCTGCTTTTCGGTTTCGGGCGATACCTGTGGAACGCCAGCCCGGCGCTGGCCAGCACGCTGGCGGCGTATTTTAATTTTGGCGCGCTGTTCGTAATTTTTCGCGGACGCTTCGGGCGGCTGGGCGCCTCGGCTATTTTAAATTCGCTTGGAAAAATGGCGCTCTGCGCCGTGGCGATGTCGACGGTGTGTTTTGCGGCGGTGCGGTATTCGCACTTGGTGACGGTGGAGCATTTCTTGGCGAAGGCCGCGTGGCTCACGGGAATCATCGGCGTTTCAGTGGGGATTTATTTCGGGCTGGCATGGGCGCTGCGCTGCGAGGAATTGCCGGAATTGTTTCTGTTGCTGCGGCGGGCTGAGCCCAACCCGGCAGCCGCAGGCCTGGAAATCTCGTAGGACGCGCGAACGCAAAGTTTCTACCGGACTCCTTGTTCCGGCGTAAGAAATCGGGAGATGTGCATTGGAAGCAGAGATTCGGTCGTTCTTAAATTATCTGCGAGTCGAGAAAGGTCTTTCGACCAATACGCTGCACGCCTATCGCCGGGACCTCGCGAAGTTCGCGGCCTATGCGGCCAAGCGCGAGTTGACCCTGGACGAGTTCACGCACAGCAGCGTGATCGATTTTCTGCGCACGCTCTATCTGCGCAAGCTCGACAGTCGCACCGTCGCGCGTCACCTGGTTACCATCCGGCACCTGTTCCGGTTCGCGTTTACCGAAGGACTTATCAAAGAAGATCCCGCTGCCAATGTGGCGGCACCGAAATTCCGGCGTTCTCTTCCGGAATTTTTGAGTGTCGAGGAAGTGGACCGCTTATTGAGGCAGCCTGACGTCTCTAGCACGGTTGGCTTGCGTGACAAGGCCATGATCGAGCTGCTGTATTCCACCGGCTTGCGCGTCTCCGAATTGTGTGGCCTGAAGGCGGCCGATATTCAACTCGAAGCGGGCTGCCTGCGGTGCATTGGCAAGGGCGACAAGGAGCGGCTGGTCCCGGTGGGCCGCGCCGCGCTTGACCTGATCCTGCAATACATGAAGAAATCGCGCATGGAAATCCTGGGAGAACGATCTTCGCCCTACCTTTTTCCCAGCCGCACTGGTGCGGCCATCGGCCGCATCGCGTTCTGGAAAATATTGGGCGCTTATGGGCGTAAAGCGGGGTTGCGCAAGGCCCTCACGCCGCATATGCTGCGGCACAGTTTTGCCACGCACCTGCTGGATCGCGGAGCGGATTTGCGCTCCGTGCAAATGATGTTGGGCCACGCGGATATTGCAACAACCCAAATTTATACCCACGTTGTCGAAGAGCGTTTGAAACAAGTTTATAAAGCGCATCATCCGCGCGCCTAGCAGGCCGCGCGAAAAATTCGAGGAAGGCGGAAACTTCATGCCCGATTACATGTACTTGCTGGAAAGCCGGCTCTCGCCGGAGCAGCGCGCCGTGATGGAGCGCGTGCAGGAACTTTCGCGCACGCAAGACGTGAATGTATATCTCACGGGCGGAGCGGTGCGCGACCTGATCTCCGGCATGCCGATTCGCGACCTGGATTTCACGGTGGAGGGCAACCCCGTGAAGATGGTGCGCGAGTTGGAAAAGGGCGGCGCGCGCGTCGTATGGGAAAGCGAAAAGATTCGCCACCACGAAATGGTTTTCGCGGGCGATGTGGACGGCTCCATATCGGCTGCGCGCGAGGATTTCTACGAGCGCCCGGGCGTCAAGCCCGAGTACCGCTTCTCCAGCGTGATGGAGGATTTGCGCCGCCGCGATTTCGGCATCAATGCGATCGCCATTTCGTTGAACACGCAATCGCGCGGCTTGCTGCTCGACCCCATGAACGGCCTCGCGGACTTGGAAAAGCAGGAAGTCCGCGCTCTTTCCATCCATGCATTCACGAATCAGCCCATCCGCTTGATGCGCATACTGCGTTACGCCGCGCGCATGGGTTTCAAAATGGATCCACGCACGCAGGAATGGTTTGACTTGGCCATCGAACGCGGCGTCACCGACCGCATCGAAGGCGCCGAAGTGGGCCACGAAATGCGCGCGCTGGCGCGCGAAGACAATCCAGTCGCCACGCTGAAGCTTTGGGAATCGCACGACATGCTGGCGCTGATTCACCCCGCGCTGCAAAAGCGAAAACCGGATTACGACAGCCTCAATAAGTTGGCACGCGTGCGCTTCAACCTTTACAGCGCGGGATTGCGCCCGCGCCTGCACTTAGCCGTGGCCTATTACACGCTGGGCCGACTGAAATCGCGCGAAGCTGCGGCTGCCTTGCGCCACTTGGAATACAGGTCCGCTGAAATCGAAGAAGCCGCGGAGCTGGTTCCAGAAACACAAAAAGTCGTGAAAATTCTGAAAAGCGCCAAGACCAATGCCGCGAAGGATGCCTACTACTACCTCGCGTCCTTGCCCGCGGAAACTCTCGCGTTCATCGAAGTGGAGATGCCGAATCCGCGCGCGCTATCCAAGATTCGCAATTACCTGCAGAAGTGGCGGCCGCTGCGCATGGCTTCGCCGGCTGGCGAACTGGAAGCGCTTGGCATCGAACGCGGACCGAAATTCGACAAGATCATCGAGCAATTCTTCGAACTGCAATTGCGCGGCAAGGGCAAGACTCCGGAAGACCGCACGAAAATCCTGAAGAATCTCGCGGGCATCAAAGACGAAATCAAGAAGCCCGAAAAAGAGAAAAAGAAGCGCAAAGGAGCGCCCGAAACTGCGCCCCATGCGGAAGGGAAGCCGCATGACAAATCCAAGGCTCCGGCAGCGGGCGGCAAGGCAGCGCCTGTAGCGGCAAACGACGGCAAATCCGCGCCTGCAGGAAAAACTGCGGCCGCAAAGCCCGGGCAATCCGCAGCGGCAGCAATCGGCGCAAGAGCGCAAGCCAAGCACGACAAAGCGGCGCATGACGACAAGGCTGCACACCTCGGGAAGAAATCGAAAGCGAGTTCAGCGAAAAAGTCACGCCGCTAACCCCCGACCGCGCGCCTCGTTGCCACCGGCGCGAGATTTGAACCGCAGATTGCTGTTACGCGCGGCTTCAAGCTGGTTTAGAATGAACTTCGCATGGATGCCTCGAACTTCGTTCACCTTCATCTGCACACGGATTACTCTCTTCTGGACGGCGCTTGCGAAATCGGCGAACTTACCGCCGAAGCCGCGCGTCGCGGAATGCCCGCCGTCGCCGTAACCGACCACGGCAACCTCTTCGCCGCCGCGAATTTCTATCACCAAGCCACGACTCACGGGGTAAAACCAATCATCGGCTGCGAAATGTATGTCGCGCCGGACAATCACAAAAATCGCGGTACCGGAGCCGAGCGCTCGAACCATCTGGTGCTGCTTTGCGAAAATGAAAAAGGCTACCAAAATCTCATTAAGCTGGTTTCCACGGGATACCTGGACGGGTTCTATTACAAACCCCGCGTCGATCACGAACTCCTCGCGAAACACAGCGAAGGCCTCATCGCTCTCTCCGCCTGCCTGCGCGGCGAAGTAGCAGACGCGCTACTCTCCGAAAAATACGATCAAGCTCAGAAGAGCGCCTACCGCCTGCGCGACATTTTCGGCAAAGGGAATTTTTTCCTCGAAGTGCAGGACCAGGGCCTCGAGCAGGACATCCGCGTCAATCGCGACTTGGTGCGACTTTCGAAGGAATCCGGCATTCCTCTGGTCGCGACGAACGACTGCCACTACCTCACGCAGTCCGATTCCCACGCGCAAGAAGTCCTGATGTGCATCCAGACCGGCAAAACCATGAGCGACCCCCAGCGCATGAAATTTGCCACCGACCAGTTTTATTTCAAGACCGCTGAAGAAATGGCACATGTCTTCCGCGAACTGCCAGACGCAGTGACGCGCACGGTGGCAATCGCCGAGCGCTGCAACGTAAAGATCCAGCGCGTCAGCAATCCGTTCCCGGAATTCAAAGTTCCTGAAGGCCATACCACGGATTCGTATTTCGAGCGCGTCGTACGCGATGGCTTCGACTCTCGCGCTCCACAAATCGAACGCCTCATGAAAGAAGACCGCCAGCGCCATCCGCTCGCGGATTACGAAGCCCGCTTGACCGCCGAAATCGAAATGATCAAGAAGATGCGCTTCGCCGGCTACTTCCTGATCGTCTGGGATTTCATTCATTACGCGCGCGCGCAGGGCGTGCCGGTAGGCCCCGGCCGCGGATCGGCCGCAGGCAGCCTGGTGAGCTATTCGCTGCGCATTACCGACGTTGATCCGATGCAGTACGAGTTGCTCTTCGAGCGCTTTCTGAACCCCGAGCGCATCTCCATGCCCGATATTGATATTGATTTCTGCATGCGCCGTCGCGGCGAAGTGATCGAATACGTGCGCAAAAAATACGGCGCGGAAAGCGTGGCACAGATCATCACCTTCGGCACGATGGCAGCAAAAGCCGTGCTGAAAGACGCCGGGCGCGCTCTCGATATGCCTTATGGCGACGTCGATCGCCTGGCGAAAATGATTCCCACGACGCTGAATATTTCGCTCGAGGACGCGCTGAAACAATCGCCGCAACTGGAAGCCGCGTGCAAGGAAGGGAAGGTAAAAGAATTGATTGAGGTGGCGCTGCGCCTGGAAGGACTCGCTCGCCACGCCTCCACGCACGCAGCGGGCGTCGTGATTTCACCGCGACCGCTCACAGAAATCGTTCCGCTCTACAAGTCGAACAAGGATGAAATCACCACGCAGTACGATATGAATGCGCTCGGGCGTATCGGCCTGCTGAAGATGGATTTCCTCGGCCTGACGACGCTCACTATCCTCGACGACTCGGTGGGCATGATCAAACAAAACCGCGGCATTGACCTGGACCTCACCACGCTGCCGCTCGACGACGCGCCTACCTACGCGCTTTTCGCGCGCGGCGACACCACTGGCATCTTCCAGTTCGAATCACACGGCATGCGCGACATCCTGAAGCGCTACCAGCCCACGCATATCGAGGACTTGACCGCGCTCAACGCTCTCTATCGTCCCGGCCCGATCCAGGGCGGCATGATTGATGAATTCATCGCGCGCAAGCAGGGCAAGAAAAAAGTCACCTACGACCTGCCGGAGCTGGAAGAAATCCTTGCGGAAACCTGGGGCGTTATCGTCTTTCAAGAACAGGTGATGAAAATCGCCAACCGACTGGCTGGATACTCACTGGGCGATGCGGACATCTTGCGCAGCGCGATGGGCAAGAAAAAAGCAGACGTGATGGCTGCGCAGCGCGAAAAATTCCTGGCAGGTTGCGCCGCGGGAAAGGTTCCTGCGAAAAAGGCCACCAAGATTTTCGATTTGATGGAAGAATTCGGCCTTTACGGATTCCCCAAAGCGCACGCCTGCGCCTACGCGCTGCTCGCTTATCAGACCGCGTATCTGAAAGTGCACTACCCGGTAGAATTCATGGCCTCCATGCTCAGCTCCGAAGCTGGCAACACCGAAAAAGTGGTGAAGTACATCAACGAAGCGCGGGGCATGGGCATCCGCGTCCTTCCTCCGGACGTACACGAAAGCGGTCTGTACTTTACGCCTGTGGGCGATGACATCCGCTTCGGCCTGGCGGCAATCAAGAACGTCGGCGAGAACACCGCGAAAGCGATCTGCGAAGCGCGTAGCGTTCAGGGCCGTTTCCGCACGCTCCTCGAATTCAGCGAAGCCATCGAACCCAAGTTCTTGAATAAGCGCGTGCTGGAAAGCCTGGTCAAAGCGGGGGCTCTCGATTGCACCGGCGGTTCGCGCGGACGACTTTTCGCCGCGATCGACCAAGCGATTTCCCGTGGCCAGAAAAAACATCAGGAAAAAACCGTAGGGCAGGGCGGCCTGTTTCTCGCCGGACCAAACGCGTCGCACGACAGCCAGCCGTGGCAGGAAACCGAGCTTCCCGAAGCCGACGATTGGTCCGAAGAGCAGCAGCTCGCCGGAGAGTATTCCGTTCTCGGCTTTTACATTTCCGGCCACCCGCTCGATAAATATGCCGGCCGTCTGAAAGATTTGAACGCCGCCGAACTGGCCACGATGGAAAGCCGCAAGAACAATGAAGACATCGTCGTCGCCGGCATCATCGTGCAGATCCGCCCGATGCGTTCGCGGCGCGGCGCGCGCTGGGCCATCCTGACCCTGCAGGATCGCACCGGCGTGATCGAAGCCCTGGTTTTTCCCGAAGCGTTCGGCAAACTCGAATCCATCCTTAAATCCAATACGCCGCTGCTCGTGAAAGGCCGCGTCGCGGTCGAAGATGTCGGCACGCGCCTGATCGTGGCCGACGCTCGCTTGCTTGATCAGCTAGCGGATCGGCCTCCCAGCCTGCTGCGCGTGCGCATGGACCTGAGCACGGTGAATACGGGCGCGCTCGATCAGCTGAAAGAGTTGTTTTCCAGTCGTCCCGGTCGGTGTCGCGTGTCATTCGAACTGATCAAAGACGACGGGAGCGCCGCGACGCTCGATGCCGGCAGCGCGGTCCTCGCCGATCGCGAACTGGTCGAACGCGTACGCCAAATCTGCGGCACGGATTCAGTGGCGCTGGTGCAGTAGACCGCGCGCGATAAAATACAAGAGCTTGGCCAGCAATTGCGGCCAGGCCTGAGAAACCAATCTCCGAAGGCTTCAAGAGGGAAGAGAATTGAGCCATGGTGATCCAGTGAGTAAGCGCCAGATTCTCGCCGAGAAGCTGCGCAAACGCCGCGAGCGCAAAGAGCGCATGAAGAAATTTCGTGCGATCAAAAAAGCCCGGCGCGCCGCGCGCGATGCGGCGGCTGCAAAGCGCGCTGCTTCAAATCCTGCAAAGCCCGCTCTGTCGCACGAAAAACCAGCAACCGTCACCTTGAGAGCCGGGGTAAAGCCAGCAACAACCGTGAAGACGGTCGAGACGAAATCCGACCCTACCGCTGCTCCGACGCCCGGCGAAATGGATAAGCTGAAGCAGCGTGCCATTGATGCTCTCGAGCGCGACGTTGCGGACCTCAGCCGCCTCTCCGCGCCCAGTGGTGAACAATCCGACGAAATCGAACGCATTCGCAAGGAAGTCGATGAGCTGAAGCGCGAGTTCTACATTCATCTGGGCGCATGGCAGCGCCTGCTGCTCGCCCGCCATCCACAGCGCCCTTACACTGACGATTACCTTCGCCTGCTCTTCGAAAACTTTTCAGAAATCCACGGCGACCGTAATTTTGCTGATGATCCCGCGCTGATCACCGGTATGGCCAAATTCCACGGCCAGCCCGTGATGATCGTCGGCAGCCAGAAAGGCCGCGACACTAAACAGCGCCTCGCGCGCAATTTCGGGCAGGCCAAACCCGAAGGCTATCGAAAAGCTCTGCGCGCCATGCAGCTTGCCGCGAAATTCGGCCGGCCCATCATGGTCTTCGTGGACACGCCCGGCGCATATCCCGGCGTGGACGCGGAGGAGCGAGGCCAAGCCGAGGCCATCGCGCATAATTTGCGCGAGATGTCGCGCCTGCCTGTGCCCATCATCATTACGATTACCGGCGAAGGCGGTTCGGGCGGCGCGCTCGCGGTCGCCGTCGGCGATCGCGTGTACATGCTGGAAAACTCGGTGTATTCGGTGATCTCCCCAGAAGGCTGCGCTTCCATCATGTGGCGCGATTCCAGCAAAGCTGAAATCGCGGCCGAAGCTCTGAAAATCACCGCTCCAGATTTGCTCGAGATGAAACTGATCGATGAGATTGTCCCGGAGCCCGAAGGCGGCGCGCACTATGACCCTGCCGCCGCCGCGAAAATGCTCGATCCCTTTCTCACTCGTGCGCTCGACGAGCTCTCACGGCTCTCTCCGCGAGAGATTGTGGATCAACGCTACGAAAAATTCCGGCGCATGGGCCAGTTCTTCGCGTAGCGCAAAAGCTTTCGAATTCGGCTAGCAGCGCCGACCCACGTCCACTGACGGAGAAATCCGATGTTCTGCCAATATTGTGGAAACGCACTCGATGACGGCGCGCGATTCTGCAAATCCTGCGGCAACCCGGTATCTGCACCAGCGACTGCACCCCAGCCCGTCGCACCAGACCCCGTCGAGGTTCTCAGCAAACACGTCCACATTCTCGGTATCTTATGGTTGGTCTACAGCATTTTTCATATCGTGACGGCAGTTGCGATTCTCGCGTTCAGTTATTATTTTCTCCCCACGATGCAGGATGCCATGTCCCGCAGCCCAACGCCCTTTCCCTTCCCAATAGTTCAATTCTTGCATTTGATTTACGCGATCTCCGCCGTGTACGGAGTGGCGGTCGGAGTTTTGGGAATCTTTGCCGGTGAGGCACTGCTGCGGCGAAAGCCCGTTGGGCGCGCGCTGGCAGTCGTCGCGGGCTTCATTAGCGCGATCAACATTCCGCTCGGTACCGCGATTGGGGTCTACACTCTGATCCGACTGCTACCGCAAGATGCGGCTCGCGCATACAAGCGACTCGCGCGGACATCGTAATCGCGCGTTCGCCGCGCAACTTCGCTGGCCTGCCGATTTTTCGCGCGCTCCTTGACACCCCGCATCGCTTGTAGTCCCATTCGATAGTCGATCGTCGTAGTGGTGTCTGTCGTGATGTCCAAGGAGCTCTTCATGCGAAATCTTGGAATTTTGTGGGTTCTGTACGGTCTGCTGCGGCTTGTCGGCGCGCTCGGAGTCTTTCTTTATAGCGGCACGCTCACTCTCATGTGGGGCGCGTTGCTCACCCGCGTGCCCAACCCATTCACCTTGATGGACCTGTTCCACGGTTTTCTCATTTTCGCGATCATTCTCGGAATCGTCGCCGGCGTCGTGTCCATAATCGCCGGGCTGGGCTTGATCTCCAGTGGCACATCGGCCAGAAGTCTCGGCCTCGTCGCGACCTTCTTCGGATTGACCAATGGGCCGCTGGGCATCGCGCTCGGCGCCTATACTCTGGTCGTCCTGGTCCCGGCAGGCGCGCGGAACTCCTAGCCCTTCGCTTCGCCGCATACGAAAAACTGGGCGGCGCCACTCCCGACCGCTGCCCCCAGGCCGAGCGCGTTCACTCCTTCCCGCGCCCCGCAAAGGCTTCGTAATACCTTCACCATTGGAGCATTGAACACGTCACGGCCGCGTTTCCATTGCCCTCGGTCCCGCGGTGCTTTAGTTTCGATAGCAGGGGATCGAATTCCAATGGCAGAGGCGAGCACACCTCTTATGGACGAAATTTTTCGGCCGTACGAAAAACTGGTTGAAATCACCATCCTCGGCAAGACGTTCTTGGTACCCGAAAGGAATTCGCTTCTGCGCGCATTCCAGTTCATCAGCCCGGAAACCATCCCCTATGGGCGCTTCTGCTGGAATCAGGAATGCCAGTACTGCAAAGTGAGCTGCCAGCTTTCCGACGACGACCAGGCGCGCCCCATCCTAAGCTGTAAATTTCTGGTGTCCGATGGCATGAATATTTCTGAGATGGCGCCTGAACTGGTGGGCTGTCTGCGGAGCAAGCTGGGCGCCGCGGCGCAAAACAATCCCAGCGTCCCCGGCGTGGACGCCGCGCCAGGAATCCCCAAGGCCGACAATAAAAATAGCAACGAAAACGACAAGCTCGGTCGTTAGTTCCCGCGAACGGCACAGCCTGCGGGCCCGGTCTTCCTCTGACTCCTCCACTTCCTTCGAAGCCAGACTCCACCGACCTTGCGCCGCAATCGTGCCGCGTGTCATTCTTGTCGTTTGCGTTTCACGCAACGGAGAATTCCTAATGCCACTTTGTGATGGATGCGGCGCGCAAGTTGACGAAGCGCACATCCGCCGCCGCATCGAGCGCCTGGAACTCGCCACACGCTTCCGCCCAATCCATATCCAGGTACTTTTCCTGGACGCCGCTCCACTGTCGGCGCCGGAAGACTATTTTTACCGCGCCTCGAGTTCGGTACCACGCTCCGTCGCGTCGCAGATGTTCTTCGAGGAAATCGCGAAATGCGCCGGCCACAAGGCCGTCGAGACTCTGCATGAAGACTCGGTTCTGGCGGAATTTCAACGCCGCGGCTTTTTCCTGGCGCACGCCGTCGAATGCCCCGTCGAATCGCCCGAGCAGCTGGCCGCCGCCGTATCGCGCCTCGCGCCGACCGTACTGTTGCGCGTGAATGCCTCGTACAAGCCGAAATTCGTCGCGCCCATCTCTCACGCTCTGCGACCTCTGATTCCGCTGTTTCAGCGCAACTCCTGGGGCGAACGCTTGATCCTGCACCACGGCGAACCTTTCCACGATCCTTTCCTCGATGACCCGCAGCGCCAAGCCGAACATGGCACCGCGCTCGGGGATCGTTTGTCGAAAGCCATCTCGGTTCACAACTGATCCACCGAGCAGCCGTTAGATCAGCGGCTACAAGAATTCGAATCTCGCGCCGCGATTTACGTGCAGCAAAAAGTTCCAAAAAGTTCACAAATTATTTGCGCCCGCCGCGCGCAATTCGAGCAACCTGCATCACAGCTTCGCCGTCCAAAGCAGCGGAGCTCCTCAGTGTTCAGGTGATGGGTGTTGACCTCGTGGGCTCAGACACGCTGGAAGTTCGCCGATAGCTCTCAAAACAAAAAATGCACGGTCCTGCATGCCCACGGGTGTGCCCATGCTCGTGTGCGTGCGGACCAATTCAAAAAATAACGGAGGCATTTGGAAATGCGAATCAAGATAGGTCTGCTGTTAGCGGCTCTGGCTCTGCTATCGCTGCCGGCGCTCGCTCAGGACGGCAACTCAGAAGTATCAGCGAACTTCACCGGAAACTTTCAGAAGCAAGCGGATGGTTTCGGTGTGATTGACACCGCCACCAATTCCGGCGGGTTCCTTGTAAACTATCGTTATCATTTCAATCGCTGGAGCGCGCTCGAAGCGAATTACGGCAACACGCTCTTTTCGCAAGTTTATAATTCCGGCACGGTCACGCAAGCGCGCGTTCAGGAAGCCAGTTTCGCCTACGTCTTCACTTTCGGGGTGGATCGCGAGGCCCGCTTCCATCCATTTCTCGAAGCCGGTACCGGCGCGTTGTTCTTTTCTCCTACCGTTGCCGGTTCCACCGGGCCCTCAGTAAACCAAAATCGTCCAGTGTTGCTCTACGGCGGTGGAGTCGCCTATAAAATCACCAAGCGTTTCAGCGTGCAGGGAGGATATCGCGGGCTCGTCTATACCGCCGCGGACTTCTCCGTTCCCACGCAAGTCACCAACGCTAAAACCAACATGGCCGAGCCCTATGTAGGCGTTTCGTTCCGCTTCTAACGTACGGTTTGCATCAACCACACCAGCTGCGGCGGTAGCCTGTGACGCGACGGGCTATCGCCGTGGCTGCACCGCTATAACAACGCCACGGGTTAGACTCTGGAACGCCAGGAATCACCTATCCGGCTTCAAAGTTGCTTGTGAATATGCGGCGACTGGCTCGGTATCATCGAGCGATCCAGCCGTCGCTCTCACAAGCTTGGGCGAAGCCATGCAAGTCGATGTGTCGAATAGCCTTGCGGCTGCATACACGCGTTATGTTAGAATTCCGTTGTTCCACTCAGGAGCACGATGGAGCGTTCACATGCATGCTCGGCATAAATTCCTCATTGGTTCGGGGATTATCGTCGCGACGCTGCTGGCGCTGGCCTACGTCGGCTTCACTCAAAGCAAGACTTATTACCACACGATTACGGAGCTTTCTACGTTGCAGGGCGCGTCGCTGCATCAACGCATGCGCGTCTCTGGCAATGTGCGCGCGGGTTCTATCGCACACGTGGACGGGCGCGTGGATTTTGTGCTGACCGAGCAGGGCAGGGATCTCCCGGTGAGTTACGTTGGCCGCGACCCTTTGCCGGACACGTTCAAAGATGGCGCGCAGGCCTTGGTAGAAGGCAAGATGCTGTCAGGCAATCATTTCGAGGCCGAACAGGTACAAGCCAAGTGCGCCTCCAAGTACGAAGCGGCGCCGATCAATGTTCCGGCTGCGCCGCAACCGGGGCAAACTTCGACAGGTGCCGGCGCGCGCCCTTCAGGGAATTAAGTCTCTCGGAAAACTGAGAAAGCACCGCGGGGGAATCCGTGGATATTTTAGGCTCATTTGCACTGCTGCTCGCTTTCTTGGCGGCGGTTTACGCGGTCTTAGCGGGAATTGCGGGCATCATTACGCGCCGCACGCTGCTCACGAAGAGTGCGCGCAATGCCGGCATGGCCGTCTTCGTTCTGGTGACCGTCGCCGTCGGCTGCCTGGAATATTTTTTCTTCACCAACGATTTTTCCATCGTCTACGTAGTCGAGCACAGCAATCGCGCGCTCCCCGCTTTTTATAAATTTGCCGCGCTGTGGGCCGGACAGGAAGGTTCGCTGCTTTTTTGGTCGTGGCTGCTTTCCATCTACGCGTTCCTCGTTTTGTTCCTGAATCGCAAGCGTCATCCCGAACTGATGCCCTACGTCGGGGTGGTTCTCGCCGGCGTGCAGACTTTTTTCCTCACGCTGAATAATTTCGTGGCCACGCCCTTCCAAGTGCTTGCCGGACCCGACGGCGCAGGCGTGATGCATCTCTCGAAATTGTCTGAAGGCCACGGACTGACTCCGCTGCTGCAGTATCCGGAGATGGTGATTCATCCGCCGATGCTTTATCTCGGCTACACCGGTTTCTCGGTCCCGTTTGCATTCGCGCTCGCCGCGCTGCTCGGCCGCTATCCCGGCGAAAAATGGATTCACATCACCCGCCGCTGGACCATGATCGCCTGGTGCTTCCAGAGCATCGGCATCCTGCTCGGCGCGCACTGGGCCTACGCCATGCTCGGCTGGGGCGGCTACTGGGCGTGGGACCCGGTTGAAAATGCCTCGCTACTTCCGTGGATTACCGGCACCGCGTTTCTGCATTCCGTAATGATGCAGGAAAAGCGCGGCATGATGAAAATCTGGAACGTTTGGCTGGTCTTCACCACTTTCATGCTGTGCATCCTCGGGACGATGCTCACGCGCTCTGGCGTCGTGAGCTCGGTGCACGCCTTCGCGCAATCCTCCATCGGCAGTTGGTTCGTCGGATTCTTGATCATTACTTTCTTGGTCTGTTTTGCGGCCTACTGGAAGAATCGCGATTATTTGCGCAGCGACAATCAGCTCGACTCGCTCGTCTCCCGCGAATCCAGTTTCCTCTTCAACAATCTCATTCTCCTGGCTGCCTGCTTCGCGGTGTTGTGGGGCACGCTCTTCCCGGTGCTTTCGGAATGGGTGCAGGGAAGCAAAATCAGCGTCGGCGCGCCCTTCTTCAACAAGGTGAACGTCCCGATCGCGCTTTTCCTGCTGCTGCTCACCGGCGTCGGCCCGCTGCTCGCCTGGCGCAAGACATCTTTCGATGCCCTGAAGCGCAATTTCGCATGGCCCTTCGGCGGCGGCGTGCTTGCCGGAATCATCGGATTCATTTTCGGTTTCCGCGATATTTATTCGCTTCTGTGCTTGATCCTCGGCGTCTTCGTCACGCTCACGATCGCGTCCGAATTTTTCCGCGGCGCGCGCGTTATCTCCGCTCGCGATGGCACGAATTTTTTCACCGCCATGGGCGAGCTGACCATGCGCAACACCCGCCGCTACGGCGGTTACGTCATCCATTTCGGTATGGTGCTGGTTTTCATCGGCATCGCCGGCACGCCATTTAATAAAGACCTGCAGAAAGAAATGAGCGTCGGCGAATCGCTGGGCATTGGTCCATACACGATCTTGTGCCAGAATTTCGATCATCTGGACAACGCGAACTTCGAATCCGACCGCGCCACGCTGGAAGTTTTCAAGAACGGCAAGTCGGACATGATGTTGTTCCCCGAGCGTCGCTTATTCCACGCCAGCCAGGTAACTGAAACCATGGTTGCCATTCAATCCTCTCCGCTGCGCGATTTGTACGTCGTTTACGCCGGGCGCAGTCCCGAAAGCGGGAAGCCCGTGATCCACGCCTACCTGCTGCCGCTGATCAAATGGATCTGGTTCGGTGGAATCGTCGTAGTGCTCGGCACCGGTCTCGCGCTGTTGCCGAATCGACGCACTGCGCTGGTCCTGCGCCCGGCAACGGAAAGATCCTGGGCCGACGCGATAGCCGGAGCCACGCCAGCGATCGGCGCCGTCGCAAGACGAGTGGAAGGCCATGATTAATTTGCGCAACGGTTGTGGAGCGCCCCAAAATTCTCCGCGTCCTCTGCGGCCCCCCTCTGCGTCCTCCGCGTTAATCTTTGCCTTTCGCGCCATAGTGCTGGCCATAGTCTTAACGATGGCCAGCGCGTCGCCTGCGAGCGCACAAGATACTCCCCGCGCCAAAGCGCTCAGCAAACGCGTCCTCTGCATGTGCGGAGGCTGCGAAGATTCCGCCGGAATGTGCAACCACCCCGGCGGCACGTTCTCAGGCCCCTGCGAAACCGCCCGTGGCATGCAGAAAGATCTCGACGCGCGCGTAACCCGCAACGAATCCGACGACCAGATCCTTCAAGCCATGGTCGAACAATACGGGCCCACGGTCCTTGTCGAGCCGCCGAAAAAAGGTTTCGATCTGCTTGCCTGGATAATGCCGATCGCGGTGCCGCTGATCGCGCTGGTGCTCGTATGGGAAGTCGTGCGGCGCTGGCGCCACAAGGCAACGCTAGCGCCTGCGGGTGGCCCGCAAGTGAACGCCGAATTTCTCGCTCGCGCGCAACGCGAAGCCGGCAGGGAAGGAAGCGAGCACGATGAGTAGCGTTGACATCGCCGTAGCCTGCGCCTTGATCGGCGCCCTGGTGATCTATTTTATTTTCGGCGTGAAGCTCGACGCGTCCGACAATGCGCCGCATCGCACCAGACTCGATCAGCTGATGGAACGCCGCGACGCCATCTACGAAAATCTGCGCGATCTGCGCTTCGAATTTCGCGCCGGAAAATTTTCGGAACTCGACTACGAAGAAATCAAGCAGTCGCTGGAGGTAGAAGCCGCGCGCGTCCTCTCCGATATGGACCAGCTGACTGGCGGCGCTCCCACGCCCGCGACGCGCCAAACTTCCACCCGGCTGACCGCCGCAGAAAAGGTGCGCCAATCATGAATCACCGCTTCGCCCGTATTCACGCCAACCCTGCGATCGCCCGCGGCAGCAGCGTCGCAACGCTCGTGTTGCTGCTTCTCGCCATTGCAGCGGCCGCGACCAACGCAGCAGCCGGCACGCTCAACGGCACCGTAAAAAACGGCACCACCGGCCAAGTCGCCGCGGGCGCCGACGTGATCCTCATTCAGCTGCAAGGTGGCATGCAGCCCGTCGCCAACACCAAGACCGACGCGCAGGGCCAGTTCCACTTCGATAATCCGCAGCTCGGCACCGGTCCCATGCTCGTCCGCGTCGTCTACAAAGGCGTGAATTACCACGAGCCAATCACGCCAGGAAAAATGACCGCGACCATCGAAGTCTTCGAGCCGACGAGCGATCCCAAATCATTCAACGTCGCCAACCACGCCATCATCCTGCAGCCGAACGGCGCGGACCTGATGGTGGGCGAAGAATATATGATCGCCAATAAAACCCAGCCTCCGCTGGCGTTCTATCGCGCCGATGGCTCATTCGATTTCACACTTCCTGACGGAGCCGACTTTAACCAAGCCTCTGCGTGGGGCACGTCCGGCATGCCGGTGGTGCAAGGCACGATCGACAAGGGCAAGAACAAAATGGCGATCGCCTTTCCGTTCCGCCCCGGCGAAAGCGGCGTGCGCCTCTCCTACAAAGTTCCTTACGCAGGGAATCACGTGACCTTGCGCAACGTCTCGCAGTATTCCAGTGACCGACTGATCATCGCCGCGCCGCCCACGGTGCAAATTTCCGGCGCCGGAATCACCGCCGCTGGTCAGGATCAGGGATTCAACGTCTATATGCGCGACAACGTCGCGGCGAACGCGCCGGTCGAAATCAACGTTTCCGGAACCGCGCCGATGCCTTCCGCGTCGCAAGGTGGTGGCGGCGGGCCCGCTGGCGCAGCCAACGCAGCCCCGGGCGGAGACGATTCGCAAAATCCCTCTGTGAATTCGCGTGCCGATTCCGCGTCAGGCGACGCGGCGTCCGTGAGCGCTACGACAATTCCTGCGCGGCTCGACGGCCTGAAGTGGGTACTTACCGGCGGTTTCGTTTCGATCTTCATTCTCGGTTTCGCATACCTCTGGCTGCGGCCGCAACCCGCTGTCACGGCCGACGGCGCATGGAGCACAGAAGCAGACGTTCCCACTCCGCGCCCGACGAAAAAGTCGGCCGCGCGTCCTGTGCAGCAAGCTGCAGCCTACGCATCAGCGGCGACGCCATCGTCCAGCGCGCCTTCCTCGCCGGAAGCTTCGCGCGCGCCCGTCGAAACCATCGCCGATGTTGACCAGCAAGTTCAAGGCAGCCTCGACGATCTCAAAAACAACATCTTCCGGCTCGAACTCCGCCGCCAGGCCGGCACCATCAACGAAGAGGACTACACCCGCGAACGTGCCCGCGTGGAAAAAGCGCTCCGCGACCTGGTGCGAGGCTAGGCGCAGCGCATTGCCTGTGCCAGCGACTGCCACGCGATCCTCATTTGCGACCATCGGCGTGTCGTTCCACAACGTCGAAAAGCGTTTCGGCTCGCTTGCCGCCTTGCGCAGCGTCTCCCTCGAAATCCGCGCCGGCGAATTCGTAGCGCTCCTGGGACCAAACGGCGCGGGGAAGACAACGCTGCTGCGCATGGCCGCCTTGCTGATGAATCCCACGCGCGGGTCCGTATTTTTCAGTACTGGCGCTGCATCAGAACCCGCGCAATCGCACCGCCAAGCAAGCGCATTCAGACCAAAGCGCGCCATCGGTCTGGTGGGGCATAGCACACTGCTCTACGACGAGCTGACCGCCACCGAAAACCTGACGCTGTTCGCCGATCTCTTCGGGCTAAGCGATATTGCCGGAACCGTTGCAGCCGCGCTGGAGGATTGCGGCCTTGCAAGCCGCGCTGGGAGCCTGGTGCGCACTTTCTCCCGCGGAATGCGCCAGCGCCTGGCCATCGCCCGCGCGCTTCTGCATCAGCCCAGCCTCATTCTGCTCGATGAGCCCGCCGCGGGACTCGACCGCCACGGCCTAGCGTGGTTCAGCGCGCGCCTCGCAAAACTAAAGACCGACGGCTGCACCGTGCTCATGAGCACGCACGCTCGCAACGAATCGCTGGACCTCGCCACACGCGCCGTCGCGCTCGCTGGCGGACGAGTTGACAACGATAGCGGCTCTGCAGGCGATCCGCGCGCATTGCTCGCAGCACTGCGGACGGAGCAGTAGCTTGACGACGGTTAGAGCGGCCGGAATCATTTTGGCCAAAGAACTCCGCCTCGAATTCCGCACGCGCGAACTCCTTACCGCCACGGTAATCTTCGCGCTCGTTGTCGTAGTGCTGTTCAGCTTCGCCTTCGACCCTACCGCCGCGGAATCCCGCCGCTACGGCCCGGGCCTGCTCTGGATCGCCTTTCTCTTTGCTGGCTCGCTGATGCTCAATCCATCGTTCGCGCGCGAGCAAAATAACGAAACACTCGACGCCCTGCGCATGGCGCCCATTTCCAGTTTCGCGATCCTGCTGGGGAAAATTCTCGCCAATTTCATTTTCATGTCGCTCGCCGAGCTGGTCCTCGTCCCGGTCTTCGCGGTCCTCTACAATCTTTCGCTCGCAGGCATCGTCTGGCGCCTGATTCTCGTCCTGGTCCTCGGCACGCTCGGCCTCACGGTCACGGGCACGGTATTTTCGGCGGTTTCCGCGCACGCCCGCATGCGCGAACTGCTGCTGCCGCTGCTGCTATTGCCGCTGCTGACGCCGCTGCTGATCGCCGCGGTGGAATCCACGGCCTCGCTGTTCGCTGAGCAGCCGGCCCTCGACCGCACGTGGCTCGCGTTCCTGGCTGGATTTGATATTGTGTTTCTGACGGCTTCCTGGCTTTTGTGCGATCATCTTTTGGCGGAATAAATCGGAACCAGTGGTGCGCTGCAGCGAAGTTCTGCGCCCGCATTTATAAGAAGTAACAAGGAAAAGGCCGCGACAAATGAAGGCTCGATTCGCCATCACCGCGCTGGTCGCCCTGCTGATTTTCTTCGCAGGCTACGCCGCGCTATTCATCGCGCCCGATGAAGCGACCATGCACGCCATCCAGCGCATCTTTTATTTCCATGTCGCCAGCTGGAACGCCATGTTCTGCGCCTTCTTCGTCGCGTTCTACGCCAGCGTCGCCTATCTCGTCAGCGGCAAACGCAAGTGGGACGCTCTGGCAGTCTCGGGTGTGGAAGTCGGCGTCATCTGCTGCACCATCGGCCTGATCACCGGCCCACTCTGGGCGCGTCCCGTCTGGGGCATCTGGTGGACCTGGGACGCTAAGCTCACATCCACCTTCATCCTTTGGCTGCTGTTCATCGCCTACTTACTGCTGCGCGGCCTGGTCGAAGATCCCGAAAAGAAAGCCTCTCTATCCGCGATCTTCGCAATTTTCGCGTCGCTCGATATTCCGCTGGTCTATCTCGCGAACCGGCTGTGGCGCACGCAGCATCCTCAACCTGTGATCGCGGGTGGCCAAGGCTCGGGCCTCGACCCCACCATGAGCAAAGTTCTGCTGCTTTGCCTCTTTGCCATATTTTGCGTGATGATATTGGTGCTGATCGATCGCTACCGGCTGGAGCTGCTGCGCAACGAAGCCGCTGAGCTGAAATTCGAAATCGAATCGCGCGGATTGGACGCGTCAGACGGCGCAAGGGCTCCGGCGCTGCAAAAAGGTGGACAATGAAGAACTTCGAATTTCTGTTTGCGGCGTGGATGGTCGTCTGGGCCGTCTTTTTCGTCTATGAGCTCAGCGTCGCGCGCCGCGTCACGCAGGTGCGCGAAGAAATCGAACGGTTGAAGCAGCAATTGCAGCAACGCTAGAAGAATTGGCGAGCGGTGCGCGAGGTAAACGATGAGTGGGCCCAAAAAGATCGCGGTAGTGCTGTTCCAACTCGGCGGCCCCGATAGCCAGGTTGCGGTCGAGCCGTTTCTCTATAATCTTTTCTGCGATCCGGACATCATCAATTTTCCCGGCGCCTTCCTCGCGCGCAAAGCCATCGCCAAGCTGATTTCCACCACGCGCTCCAAAGTCGTCGGCCAGCATTACATGGAAATCGGCGGCGGCTCGCCGATTCGCCGCCTTACCGAGCAGCAAGCCCGCGCTCTGGAAGCCGCTCTGCGCCCGCACATTTCGGCCCGCACGATTGTCGCGATGCGCTACTGGCACCCCAACACCGCCGAGGCCGTCGCCGCACTCAATCGCGAGCCCTACGACGAACTAGTTCTGCTCCCGCTATATCCACACTATTCTTTTGCGACCACTCGAAGCAGCCTCAACGAATGGAATCGCCAGTACAAACCAACCACACCCGTAAAAATCATCGACCACTTTTACGATCATCCCGACTACATTGCCGCGCTCGTTGAGCGCATCAACAGCGTTCTCGCAGATCTAAAACAACCCGACGACGTCCATCTGGTATTTAGCGCTCACGGATTGCCGCTCGCGCTGGTGGAGAAGGGCGATCCTTACCCAAAGCAAATCGAAGAAACCGTGCAAATGGTTCGCGAACTGGGCGCGTGGCCCAATCCGCACGTCCTCTGCTACCAGAGCCGGGTCGGCCCGCAGAAATGGCTGCAACCGTCGCTCACCACCACGATCGAACAAATGGCACACAGCGGAATCAAACGCATGCTGGTGATTCCCATCGCGTTCTTGACCGAACACATTGAAACCCTGCACGAAATCAATATCGAAGCTCGCGAAGAGGCGGAAAAGCTGGGTGTAACCGAATTCCGCATGATGCCCGCGCTCAACGATTCGCCGCTTCTCATCCGCGCCCTCGCCGACCTCGTGCTGCGCTCGGTCGGCATGCGCAGCGGCGTCGCGTCTATAGCAAGCTGACCCCTCGGCGGCCCAATCCGCTGCCGCGTGCCGTAAAAACCGCGCGAAAAATTTTACTTGAGAAACTCTTGACACGGCCATCCGCAAATCATATAACCCTCTGTTGATTGGCAGCCCTTAATACGGGAATTCTCGACTCATAGATTTTCGTCAGTGGTACCAGCAGCATACGGGCCTATGGCAGAAATTCCGGAAGGGAAGTCGGGTCAAGCCGCACCGTCGCCTGTCGCGTCGGGAGCGGTCGCATCCCAATCGCCGGAAGGGCAAGCTGCGGCGAAAGCCATCAACACTGGCCGCCGTAGAATTGTCTGGGCGCTCATTTGGGGGTATCTCGGCGTTAACTTCCTGATGTTCCTCCGCTTTTTCTTCCCGCGCGCGCTCTACGAACCCAACACCGTCTTCAATATCGGCTTCCCGGCGGATTTCAGCCTGGGTATTGACCAGCGTTATCTGATGACCAACCGCGTCTGGGTCGTGCGCGAACCCGATCGCCTGTTCGTGATCTACGCGCGCTGCACGCACCTCGGCTGCACGCCCGAATGGAAGCCCGCGGAAAACAAGTTCAAATGCCCCTGCCATGGAAGCGGTTACGACAGTGAAGGTGTGAATTTCGAAGGTCCCGCGCCACGTCCGATGGACCGCGCGAATGTGTCGCTCGACCCCACCGGAAAAATTTCCGTGGATACCAGCCGGCTCTACGTGGACGATCCACGCGCCGGCGTCAATCATTTCAACGACCCGGGAGCTTTCCTGAACGTATAAAACGCAACAAACGCGCCGCGATTGATTTTCATGCGGCAAGAGCAGCGAGCAACACAGGCCACGTAGATATCGGTTCGGAAGGGGTTACACCGAATGCCTGAAGAAAACGGCGGCGGCAAAGAAAAAACCAGCGTCCTGGAAAAAGTGCAGGCCGACGCTGCCGCGCTGCGCGAGACGCTGAAAGAAAAGGCCAAGCAACAGGCCGACGGGCTGAAAGAGCCGGAGAAGACCCAGCTCTATCGCTCCATGTTTCGCGTCAAGCACGATGACGAGCCGCGCAATCGCGCCCTCAGCGTCCTCTCCAACGTTTTCTTTCACCTGCATCCCGCCAAAGTCAATCGCGACGCCACCAAGTACAATTTCACCTGGGGCATGGGGGGCATCACTTTCTACCTTTTCATCGTCCTCACTTTCACCGGCGTCTTGCTGATGTTTTATTACCATCCGACGAAAGTGCAGGCCTTCCGCGACATTCTTTACCTCGAGAACGACGTCCCCTTCGGCAAGCTCCTGCGCAACATGCATCGCTGGGCCGCGCACTTGATGATCATCGCTGTCTGGCTGCACATGTTCCGCGTCTTCATGACTGGCTCCTACAAGCGCCCGCGCGAATTCAATTGGTGCGTCGGCGTGCTGCTGATGGTCTTGACGATGCTTCTCAGCTTCACCGGATATTTGCTTCCGGATGATCAGCTCGGATTCTGGGCCGTCACGGTCGGCACGAACATGGCCCGCGCCACGCCGTTCTTAGGACACGAAGGCCCGCTCGGCGGCTTGCTCGGCATGACGCCGTACAACGACGTCCGCTTCGCCCTGCTCGGCGGCTCCATCGTGGACGCAAACGCATTGCTGCGCGCCTACATCTGGCACTGCATCGCGATCCCGTTGATCGTTTCCATATTCCTGGGCGTGCATTTCTGGCGCGTGCGCAAAGACGGCGGCATCTCCGGCCCCGCGCCAGTGATGCTAGAGAGTGAAATCAAAGAAGAACGCAATCCGCGGCCGGTCGTCCTGCGGCCGAGCGGTATGAGTCAGCACGAGAAGTGACGTCGTAGCGCCGGCGTCTCGCCGGCCTTTTGCAGTCGAATTTGTTTTTGAATTGGTAAGGGCGCTGCTTGCTGCGCCCGCCTACTTTCGCTTTTTAGGCGGGCGTTCTTGACTTTGAAGTCGCCATTGTTTCGGTTTTCGTGCTCGTAGGAGCGTAACGGATGGACTGGCATCAGCTCTGGGAAATCGCCTCGGCGCCGGACAACGTGCCCATCGTGGCCATGTTGTTCCTGATCCCGTTCTATCTCTGGTACGCGCTGAAGCAAGGCATCGAAAACGACAAGCTAATCGCCATCCTGGAATCCGACGCCAACCTGGCCAAAACCAAATACCGCAAAACGCAGGAATGGGATCCCAAGTGGGAGCGCGAAGTTCACACCTGGCCCTACCTGATGCGCATGGAATTTCTCGTCGCGATCATCGTCACCGTGCTGCTAATGGTGTGGTCGCTCACGCTCAACGCGCCGCTCGAAGAGCCCGCCAATCCCAACGTCACCATGAATCCTGCGAAAGCCCCGTGGTATTTCCTGGGCCTGCAGGAAATGCTGGTCTATTTCGATCCGTGGATCGCCGGCGTCGTGATGCCCACGCTGGTAATCGTCGGCCTGATGGTTATCCCTTACATTGACGCGAACCCGCTCGGCAACGGCTACTACACGTACAAGCAGCGCCGCTTCTCCATTTGGACTTTCATGTTCGGCTTCGTCGGCCTGTGGGTGCTGATGATCGTCATCGGCACCTTCATCCGCGGCCCGGGATGGATGTGGTTCTGGCCGGGCAAAACTTGGGACGCTGAACGCGTGGACTACGCGGTGAATCGAAACCTCGATCAGGTTTTCGGCATCGACGGATCGTGGTTCGCCGCCATCTTTCACACCACGAAAGATCAAGGTGCCATCTGGGCGCGCGTCGTGTTCGGAATTTTCCCGCTCATCGCGTTCTTCATCGCCTCCGCGATCCTGGTCCACTGGATCTGCATGCGCACCGAATTCAGCCGCAAGATTTATCAGCGCATGAGCCTCGTGCAGCTCGTCACCATGTACACGTTTCTGATTCTGATGTTTTCGTTGCCGTTGAAAATTTTGCTGCGCCTGGTTTTCACAATTAAATACGTCTGGGTGACGCCATGGTTCAGCATATGAGAATCATGCCCCAACAGGGATCTGTAGGGGCGGGTCCAAGACCCACCCCTACAACTGCAACCAGCACAGTCGCGCAGAATTTGGCCGGGGAAATTGTGCCACCCGCGCAGGAGGCCCTTGGTGCCTGATCGTTCTCCAGAAGTCGGCCCCGACGATCCGATCAAGAGCCGTTCCTTCGCTTTTCCGCTATTGATCGCGTCGCTTCTGCTGATGCTGACGGTAGCCTGGTCCTTCTACGTCGAATTCTACGGCCTGCAACCCTGGCGCGAATATCAAAGTCGCTTCGCCAAAGCCTATTCCACATACCTTGCGAAGTCAGTCAAAGACCAAAAGAAAAATGAAGACGCGGTGTATGCCTCCGCCGACTATAAGGCGCTGCTGGCAAAAGTAGACGCGGCCGAAAAAGCCGCCAAAGTCCAAGACGACCAGATCGCCAAGCAAATCGCGCTCCTCGACGACCAGCGCGCCGCTCTCGGTGACGCTTTCAAGGACGCCCGCGGCAAAATCGGCTCGCTCGTTTATCAATACGAGGTCACTCCGGCTTCAGACAAGTCCGCCAAGGCAGCGCGCAAAAAGGAGCTGGAAGACGCCGAAACGGGGAAGAGCATTACCTGGAAAGTGGATTGGCCTCTCGGCGAGGGCAAAATCCAGAAAGACAAGCCCTTCACCGGCAACGAACTCAACGACGTTTTCACCGGCATTATCGCCCAACGTGCCGCACTCGTCGGCCAGCGCGGCGATGTGGACAAACCAGCGAAAGAGGCTCGCGACGCGCTAAACCAATACGCCTCCGAACATTTGCCCGGGCTCAGCTCCACGTCGCTCGAACTTCTGCAACACTCCATGCGCGATTTTGATGAGCGCATCATTCAGATCAACGTAAATCCCCCAGGCGCGTCCCTAAACAATCTCGGCGGCGCAGGCCTCGTGGATCGCTGTCAGTCCTGCCACGTCGGCACGGAGACGCGTTACGTTCCGCCGCAGGTCACGCTCACTAAAGCCGATCTCGGCTTGGCCAAGAGCAACGACGCGCCCTACACCAGCCATCCTGACCTGGCGCTTCTGGAATGGCATCCGCTGGAAAAATTCGGCTGCTCGCCCTGCCACGGCGGCAACGGTCGCGCCGTCAATTCTGTCGAACGCGGGCACGGCCGCTACGAGCACTGGCTCTATCCACTCTACTATCCCGAAAACTACAATGCCGGCTGTCAGCAGTGCCATTCCGCGGACATGGTCACCGAACACGCGCCGGTCCTGAACGAAGGCAAACAGCTCTATCGGCAGAAGGGCTGCATCGGCTGCCACCGCTTCCAGGGCTTCGATAATCAAGACGAACAGCTCGTAAATGCGCGCCAGCAAATCCTCTCGCTCGCGAAATCCAAATCCGACGACTTGCTCGAAATTCCTCGACTGCAAAAACAGGGCGACACCGCCGCCAGTAACGCCGCCGCTGAAGCCTTCTACGCGCAAGCGACCAATCTCACCGTGGACATCTCGCGCATGGATGCCACCTCCGAATCACTCGAGCAACGGAGCCACGATCTTCTACAAGAAATAAAGAAAGTCGGCCCGGACTTGAAGGAAGCGCGCCAGAAACTGCGCAAGGAATGGATCCCGTACTGGATCGGCCATACCACCGAATTTCGTCCGACCACGAAAATGCCGCAGTTCCGCATCTCGCAAGACGAGATCCAGGCTATCTCCGCATTTATCTGGCAGGATTCGCTGCCGGGTCCAGCGCTAGAAAAGCAAGCTCCCGGAAACTCAGCGCACGGCAAGGAACTGCTCGACGAGCGCGGCTGCCTCGCCTGTCACGCGATCGGGGAGGGCGCGAACGCAGTAGGCGGCACGTTCGCGGCCAACCTGAGCCGCATCGGCGAAAAAGAAAATTACGATTATCTGGTCCGCTGGGTTCACAATCCGCGCCAGCGCACCCGCCCCTACTGCCCCTACGAGAAAAAAGATCTGGGCCCGGAAGATTACGCCAAGCATAATCTCCCGTACGTTTTCGATCTCGATCACTCGCGCTGCCCCAACGATGGTCACGAACTTCTCGTTCAGCAGCCAACCATCATGCCCAGTTTGCGCCTCTCTGACGCAGACTCGCGCGACATCGCCAGCTACCTGATCACGCAGAAGCATGCCGATGCCACTTACGCCGCCGCCGATTATATGGACGATCCGCAAATGGCCGCGAAAGGTAAGGACCTCGTCCGCCACTACGGCTGCGCCGGATGCCACGAAATCAGCGGCCTGGAAGACGAAGGCCGCATCGGCACCGAGCTGACGAATGAAGGCAGCAAGCCAATCGAGCGCCTCGATTTCGCGCTCTGGACCGAAGACGCCAAGCGCGGCGAGCAACCGGATGGCAAGCCTTACCTGCGCGACGGCAAACAAATGCCGTGGTTCGATCCCAAGGGATTCTTTGAGCACAAACTCGAAAACCCCGCGATCTACGACCAGGGAAAATATCACGCGAATCCGATGGACGCCCTGCGCATGCCCAAGCCCAACCTGCAATCGCAGGATGAAGTGCAGGCGCTGGTCACCATGCTGCTCGGCAGCACCGATCCCACTCTGCCTCCGGAATATATGTACAAACCCGCCGATCGCAGGAAGTACATTCAAGACGGCTGGTGGATCGTCACCAAATATAATTGCATCGGCTGCCATCAGATTGACGTCGGCCAGAAATCCGTGCTGCAAACCCTGCCGATGTATCAAGGTGACCTCAAAGGCAACTTGCCTCCGGTGCTTACCACCGAAGGCGCGCGCGTCAACCCGGAATGGCTGCGCGGATTCCTCGCGAATCCAGCGCTCAGCACCACGGACACGAATCGCAACGGCGTGCGGCAATATCTGCAGGTGCGCATGCCCACGTTCTCGCTTTCGAACGATGAAATACGCAAGCTCACTCTATTTTTCGAAGCCATGTCCGCTCAGCCCGATCCGTTTATACCGCCGAAGGTCGAGCCGCTCAGCGATGCCGAGCGCGCCATGGCTCGCGGCCTGTTCACCAGCCCCGCCGCGCCTTGCCTGAAGTGCCATATGACCGGCAACGAAGCGCACGATAAAAACGCCTCCGCACCGAATTTCCTGCTCGCGCACGAGCGCCTGCAACCGGCCTGGACCGCCCGCTGGATCACCGATCCCGCGAAAATTATTCCCGGCACGGCGATGCCGTCAGGGCTGTTCCGCAAGGACGGCGACGTCTGGGTGTTCGCCGGTCCAACGCCCGGTGCCATGCAGCAATATCACGGCGATCAAGCCGATCTGTTGGTGCGTTACATGTTTACGCTGACGCCCCAGGAGCAAGCAGCCTTATTAGGCCGCACGCCATCAGCGGGAGCAACAGGGAAGTCCTCCGGCGGAAAGTAATTGTTAGCGCCGGCCTTTTTTTTTCGGATTGCAGTTGGTAGCGGCGCCGCTTGCTGCGCCCGAGCTTGCCGGCGAGAAAGCGTGACCGAGGTCGGTAGTTGCCGTTGAATTTGTAGCGGCCGCCTGCTTTTGTAGGCGGGCGCCTTTGACGTGCCGTTCGCATCGCGCCAGAAATCGCGCACCACCGGTCGCAGATCTTGTTAGAATACGCAGTTCTGCCAAGGAGGAATTTTTCAACATGAGCAACAGATGTTTTCATCTTGCCCTAACCGCCATCCTGGTCCTCGCCATCGCCGGATGCGGCAGTAAAGAAAGCACAACCACCGAGGGGCCCGCATCCCCCGCCGCGCCTGCCGGAAAAACGGTGGACGCAACGACGACAGGCTCCGTCGCCGGAAAAGTAACTCTGGACGGCAAGGCCGCTCCTGAAAAACCGATCAACATGAGCGCCGAGCCCTATTGCCAGAAAGCGAATTCAGGTCCCGTGGTGCCGCCCACGGTCGTAACGGACGATAAAGGGGACCTCGGCAACGTGGTGATCTTCGTGAAAGACGGCTTGGGCGATTACGTCTTTACTACGCCGACGGATGCCGTGCCGCTGGCGCAAAAGGGCTGCATGTACTCCCCGCATATCATCGCCGTGATGGCCGGACAAACCTTTGAAGTCAAGAACGATGACCAGACCACCCACAACATTCACCCGATGCCGAAAGACAATCGCGAATGGAACAAGTCGCAAGCTCCCGGCACATCTCCCATTGACGATTCCTTCGCGCGTCCCGAACTCGCCATCCCGGTGAAGTGCAACGTCCATCCCTGGATGAAGAGCTACATCTTTGTTTTCAAGAATCCCTACTACGCCATCACCGGGAAAGACGGCTCGTTCGAGCTAAAGAACTTGCCTCCGGGGACTTACACCGTCGAAGCGTGGCAGGAGAAATACGGCACACAGGACCAGACCGTAACCATCGGCCCGAAGGAATCAAAGACCATCGATTTTAAATTCAACGCCGCCGCACCAGCAGCGCCACCAGCGGACTAGTCCGAGCATCAAACGCAGTGGGGGCGGGTCTGAGACCCGCCCCTACGCAACGCTCAGCCGCGCGCCGGGCGCATGAATTACAGCTCTAAATGTGTTAGGTTACTTTTCTAAAAAATATGCCAGCCATCACCAAGAACGAATCAGCAATCACACCAGGCCTCCACCGCTTCGCCTTCGCCACCTCCGCCTGTACCGTCCTGCTACTAATGGCCGGCGCCTTGGTGACCAGCAACGACGCGGCCGACTCGGTCCCCGACTGGCCCCTGGCCTACGGAAAAATCATTCCGCCGCTGGTAGGCGGCATCCGCTACGAATACGCGCATCGCCTCATGGCCGGCACGGTCGCAATCCTCACCCTGGTCCTAGCGATCCTGCTAGCCCGAACCAGCTCGCGTTTCCTCCGCAACCTAGGGTTCACCGCATTAATCCTGGTAATCGCCCAAGCAGTCCTGGGCGGCCTGCGGGTGAAATTCCACGATCCGGCGCTCACCGCCACTATTCACGCGATCGTTGCCCAAATTTTCTTCGTCACAGTAGTCAGCCTCAGCCTCTTCACCAGCCAATGGTGGAATAGCAATCCAACAAAACTCGACGACCCAGCCTCGCCACCGCTGCGCACGCTCTCCGCCGTCACCGCAGCCGGCATATTCGTGCAATTAATTTTGGGCGCAGGCTTCCGTCATGGCGCCTTTCAAATCCTCCCGCATATCGTCGGCGCATTCGTCGTGCTATTTCTCGCGATCTGGACCAGCCGTACCGTCCGCGTCCGCTTCGGCGCCGTAAAACAGCTCCGCCGCTGGGGCATCCTGCTGACGTCCTTCATCGGCACGCAATTCCTGCTGGGACTCGCGGCGTACTGGGCGGTCGTCCAGGAGATCCAAGCCCAGCAGCCCACCACGACCTACGTGATCCTCACGGTCGCGCACGTTCTCGTAGGGGCGCTCACGCTCGCCGCAAGCGTCGTCCTGGCGCTTTCCGCTTTCCGCGTCATTCGTAACGATGCTACAGTCTCAGCAGCCACCGCGGCTGCCGGTTCGCCCGCCACGGGCTCCAGGACAGAAGGCTCGCGAGCATGAGAACCGTCAGCAATATCATGCGCACGTCGGACACTACCTCATGAGCAACGGCCGCGCCGAAGCCATCACCGCGTACGAGAAACCGTGGGCGTATGTCGTCCTGACCAAGCCGGACGTCACCTTCCTGGTCGTCATCACCACCGTCGCCGGCTTTTACCTAGGCTCCAGCGGCTCCATGGAATGGGCGCGCCTGATGAATACACTCTGCGGCACCCTGCTCGTTGCAGGCGGCACCGCCGCTCTGAATCAGTACGTCGAGCGCCACATGGACTCCGTAATGCGCCGCACCGCATCGCGCCCGCTGCCCCTCGGAATTTTGCAGCCGCGTGAAGTCCTGCTCTTCGGCGTCGCGACCATCGTCGCAGGCACGATCTGGCTGGCGCTCGCCGTGAACGGCCTCGCGGCTTTTATAGCGCTTGCCACCAGCGTCTCGTATCTGGGCGCTTACACGCCGCTGAAGACGCGTACCACGCTCGCCACCGCCGTAGGCGCTATTCCTGGCGCCCTGCCGCCGCTGATCGGCTGGGCCGCCGCGCGCGGCTCGCTCTCAGCCGGGGCCTGGATCCTCTTCGCGATTCTATTTTTCTGGCAATTCCCGCACTTCATGGCCATCGCCTGGATGTACCGCGAAGATTACGGCCGCGCCGGCATCCTGATGCTCCCGGTAGTTGACCGCTCGGGTGATCGCACGTTCCGCCTCATCATCGTTACTGCCGCGATCCTGATTCCGGTCAGCCTGCTGCCCGCGGTGCTGGGCATGGCAGGCATCAATTATTTCTACGGCGCTCTCATCTTGGGATTGCTTCTGCTGCTGGTCTCCTACTGGGCTAGCCGCGTGCGCACAAACCTTCGCGCGAAGTGGCTGATGCACGCCACCGTCGCGCATATTCCGCTGCTACTCGGCTGGATGATTCTGGACAAAGTCTCGCGATGACCGCAGCGGCCACAGCTGGAGGCCTGTACATGACGTCCAAAGCGCACCGTATTGAAATAGGTGCACTCTGTAGCGTGGCAATCCTGATCTGTCTCTGGGGAATCGTCTGGGACATCACCAGCGGCCTGCTCACCAGCGGCATTGACGGCATTATGCTGCTGCTCATCGCGCTGATGATTGGCGGCATTTTCAGCCTGATGTTCGCGCACATGCTCTGGCAGGCCGGGCTGATCCCGTTCTTGAAGCCCGCACCTGCAGCCGCGCCACCAGCAAAAGCCGCAGCCGCACCCGCGAAGCCTGCAGCAACTGCCGCTACACCCGCCGTAACGGGGGCACCGCCGAAGCCTCCCGTCGCTGCACCAGCCGGATCAGCAAACACTCCGGCGGCAGCTCCGGCCACACCAGCGTCAGCGCCAAAACCAGCACCAGCCGCGCCGCCCAAGCCCGCCGAGCCCACCACAAAATGATTTCCGGCGCAGCCCGGCTCAGTCGCAGCAGCAAATGAATTCATCAGCTCCAACTTCTGCTCACACAGACGCTGCCAAGCCGCCGAAATCCTTCGGTGGCCGCTGGGCGCTGGGCGTCGTGGTGCTCACTCTCTCCTTTGTCGTCATGCCGTTTTTGTTCTGGAATGCCACCTGGTTCGGCCGCCCCATCACCGACGCGCAAATCTCAAAAGCCTTAGCCGACCGCTCCCACCCGCGCGAAATCCAGCACGTCCTCTCGCAATTCGAAACTCGCATCGAACGCGGCGACACCTCCGTCCGCAAGTGGTATCCGCAAATGGTCGCTCTCTCGAAGGATCCGATTGACGAGATCCGCGTCACCGACGCCTGGGTGATGGGACAGGACAACACCTCGCCCGAGTTTCACGAAGCCTTGCTGCCTATGCTGAACGATCCCAATCCCATGGTTCAACGCAACGCCGCCCTCTCGCTAGTCCGCTTTCAAGACGATTCCGGCCACGCACAGATCGTCTCCATGCTCCAACCGTACATAATGAACTCGCCGCAATCAGGCGTGCTAGCCACGCGCCTCAAACCCGGTGACATCGTGAATCCCGGTACGCTGGTAGCTCACATCGAAGCCGCGGGCAATGGTGGATCAGCAGGGAGGGGCGATGAAGTCCGCGCCAAGGTCCCCGGCACAGTAGACCACTGGCTGGTGAAAGACGGCGCCGCGGTTTCCGTGGGCGAGCCGATTCTATCGCTAGCCCCCAACGAAAGCATGGCCTGGGAAGCCCTGCGCGCCCTGTTCCTCATGGGTCGCCAAGAAGATTTATCCTACGTAAACGCCTTCACCCGCGGCGCGGACGGCATGTCCCCTCAAGTGGGAGCCCAAGCCCAAGCCACAGCCCGCGCCATCCACGACCGCGCCAATCCGTAACCCACGCGAGGCCCAATTTTCGTGGCACAGCTCCAGGCTGTGCGCCGTAGCTTCCATAACAACATCAAAATTGAAGATGCGTAGGGAGGGGCACTGCTTGCTGCGCCCCAGCTCGCCGCAACTTCAGCCTGTTACAAACTCGCTTTGGCCTTTCGCTGCGTCCTCAGCGTCTCTGCGGTAGCCGCCGTCGCCTTCTCCGCCTTTCCTCTGTGCCCTCTGTGTTAAATCTTTTGACTTTCCACACGCGCGACGCGAGGCACCTACTGCTTGTACTGAATGACAGCCTTCCCATCCACAATCTTGATATCGCTAACGTCCGCCGGAAGCCTCAACTTATCCCGATTCTCCGGCGAAGCCATCATCTTCTCCACAGCCGCATTCAACGTGGATTGCGGCAAAGGCAACGACCCCAGCTTCCCGCTGACCGGGTCGAATTTCATAAATCCATTCTCCGCGCTCAAGTGCCCATCCAGCTCCAGCGAAATATCCTTCCCATGAAAATCGAAAATCACATAAGCCTTCACCAAATCCCCCACCATGTCCACCTTCACATCCTTTACCGTAGACTGCACATCCTCCAACGACCGCGGATCCCCAGCCGCCAAAGCCGCGCTAGGATCATTCGCAGCATTCCCGCCGCCATCCGTCGGGGGAGCAGCACCGGGCGCACCAACCGGAACGCCGCCTGTACCGCTGCTAACAGCTCCAGTCGAAGTCCCCGCCGGAGCCGGCCCCTCCGTCTGCAAACTCTGCGCCAGATAAGAATTCAGCTCGCTACTATCGAGCGCCACTTTCCCCGGCTGTCCCGCCGCCTTTGCCTGGTCCGCCGCCGCAAATTTCTGCTCCGCCCGTGCCGCCGCCCCCGGATCAACCGGAATATTCGGCGCCGGCGATTTGTGCAGAACGAGCACAATCGTCAAGAGCAAAGCCGCCAGACTGCTCCAGCTCAATATTTTGTAAAGTTTGCTCAATAGGTTCGGATCAGCCATAACCCAGCTCCTATGCCGCAAAAGCGCGCCAATAAACACAGAAATCCCAGCATAGCAGCAAGGAAGGAAACCAAAGGTTTACACGCAAGCGGCAGTGCTCAATCACCCATTGAACCAAGGTACAGCCCACGCCTGGGAACGCCAATCCCCCGATCGGCGCCGTGGCACAGCCCTGCCCGCAGCAGCCGGGCACTCCTGGCAGTGCGCCGCTGCCTTTCGTAGCGCCCGCGTCCCGCCGGCCCTTTCACGGTTGCATATTTTCGTCACGCCCGATGCACCTCGGTAGGGGCGCTGCCTGTGAATTGCGCTGCAGCGCAATTCATCCTGAGATTCCGCGGTGCGGAATCGAAGGGCCGCGCCCTAGTTTGCCCAGGCGTCAACCTTTCCTGGGACTCGCGGTTGGCTTGCCGCTGCACGCCCCTCATTTCTTCTTCGCAAAATATTTCGCGTAATACAAAATCCCCGCCACGGTCTTTCCATCCCGTATTTTCCCGCCCCGAATCCACTTCTCAGCTTCAGGCAACGTCACAATCGTCTGCGTGATCTTCTCATCCGGCTCGGGATTCGCCGCGCCCTTCTTCAACCTTGTGGCCAAAAAGATCGCCATGTTCTCGCGCAGAAACCCGGGGCTGGGGAACAGGTCGAGCAACAGCTGCATCTTCCCAGCCGTATAACCGGTCTCCTCCTGCAGCTCCCTTCGCGCGCCCGAGACAAAACTCTCATCGCCATCGCGCCGCCCCGCCACCAACTCCCACAGATACTGCTGCACGCTATGCCGGTACTGACGAATCAGCACAATACGCCCGTCCGGCAACACGGGCAGCACGACGACCGAACCCGGATGCACAATAATGTCCCGCGTAGCCTCTAAGCCGCTCGGCTCAATCACTTTCTCCCGCTGCACGTCAAACACCCGCGTATGCAACACCAACTCGCTGCTCAAAACCTTCGCCGTCGCATTTTTCTTCACCACATTCGCTCCAGTTATTCCACTCTCGACAAACATACTAACCAACGTATCCTCCCGCGCCAAGAACTCGCCGTTACCTTTCTCTGCGCCCTACGTTTACCCCCACGCAGTCGGGGCGTCTCTGCGGTTCACGCCTTTATCTTTCTCCGATTTCCCTCCGAGCTTCCTCTGTCCCCTCTGGGTAAAATCTTTTGCCTTTCTCTGCGCCCGCTGCGTCTCCGCGGTAGAATCCCGTTCTCGACGTTCGCTCTTAACTGTCAACTGTTAACTCGGTCTGTCATATACTGCTTCCTGTAAACCCCATGCCCATAAATACAGTCATAGTCGATGACGAGCGCCCAGCCCGCGACGAACTACTCTACCTGCTAAAAGGTTTCCCCGAAGTGAACGTGGTGGCCCTGGGCAAAAACGGCCTGGAAGCCGTCAGCCTGATCAAAGAACACGAGCCCGACCTGGTCTTCCTAGACGTCCAGATGCCCGGCCTGGACGGCTTCGGTGTAATCAAAAAACTCCTCGAGCGCAAGCTGCCAGTCCCGCAAATCGTATTCGCCACAGCCTTCGACAACTACGCCATCCAAGCCTTCGACGTAAACGCGGTTGACTATGTCCTGAAGCCCTTCGACAAAGCCCGCATCGCGAAAGCCTTGCAACGCGCGAAAAAAATGGTGGACGCCCACACGTCGCCCGTGGAACGCCTGGAAACCCTCATGGGCCAGCTCACCGCCCCTGCCGCAAACGCGAAATCCGCGCAACCGGTGAAGCTCCTGGTAAAGTCGCAGGAACGCATGTTCCTGGTGGATGCCGACGACATGATCTATTCCTCGATCCAGGACGGCACCATCACCATTTTCACGCGCGACTTCGAAGGCGTCTCCAACTATCGCACCATCGAGGAGCTTTCCTCCTCGCTCGACGCCGATCAATTCTGGCGCGCGCACCGCTCCTACCTCGTCAACATCAATCACATCAAGGAAGTCGTCCCCTGGTTCAAGTCGAGCTACATGCTGAAAATGAACGACAAGCGCGCCAGCGAAATTCCCGTCTCGCGCGCACAAACCAAACGCCTGCGCGAGTTGCTAAAGCTCTAGCAACCTGCAAGCAACCCGGGCGACTCTGCCGCAGCATCATAAGTTTTCAGGAGGCACCGTGGCGCGCGCTAAACGCGATCTCTTTCTCGCAGCAGCAACCGGCATCATCTCGATCTTGCTCGTCACGCCGGCCGCGCCGGCGCAAACAAAAAGCCAAGCGCACACCCCGTCCCACGCCCCGTCTACCACCGGCTCCATCTCCGGCAATGTCTCCGATCACCAAGGCTCCCCGCTAGCCGGCGCTCAAGTCACGCTGACCAATCTCAGCACCAAGGAATCCAGCAACGGTTCCACCGACGGCACCGGCGGCTACAGCTTCGACGACCTGAAGCCGGGCCACTACACCGTAGTCTTCGAATCCAAAGGTCTAGTAACGAAAACCCACAACGTAGAAGTGAAAGCCGGCAAAAAATCCAAAGTAAGCGAGCGCCTAAAACCTCCAGAACTCAACAAGAAACACGACGTCGAGTAGCACCTCGCCTTCGTCTTTGCGCTGCCCGCAATCTGATCATTCGCACTTGGCGTCGATCTCAACGCCGAACCTATTTTGGAGTGCGGCGGCTTGCCGCCGCTCTCGCCACAACTTCAGCCTCAGCGAGGTCAAGCTAAGCGAGGCTTGCCTCGCGTGCCGACGCTGCCGGTTTCGCCTCGCCTTTTTCAGTGTTCATCTGAGCCCATCAGTGGTGCCTTTGGGGTTCGCACTGTGCTAGCATCCTCACTACACCTCTCGATGGATTTTTCACTCAGCAGCGACCAAATCCTGATCCGCGACACCGTCCGGCAATTCATGGAGACGGAGATGCGCCCCATCCTCCGTGAATATGAACGCGAAGAAAAATTCCCGGCCGAGCAACTGAAAAAACTAGGCGAACTAGGCTGCTGCGGCATGTTAGTCCCCGAAGAATGGGGCGGGGCTGGCACAGACACCGTCAGCTACGCCCTGATGTTGGAAGAAGTCGCGCGCGTGGACGCCTCCACCGCCGTAGCGCTGAGCGTCACCAATTCCGTAGTCGCTGTCCCGCTCTGGAAGTCCGGCAGCGAAGCGCAAAAGAAAAAATATCTCGCCCGCCTCTCCCGCGGCGAAATTCTCGGTGCCTTCTGCCTCACCGAGCCGCAAGCCGGCTCTGACGCCGCCGGAATCCGAACCCGCGCCGTCCGCGATGGCGAGCATTACGTCCTGAATGGCACGAAAGCTTGGGTCACCAACGGGGGCGTCTCCGGTGTCTACATCGTTTTCGTTAAGACCGATCCCGCCGCCGGCAGCCGCGGCGTGACGGCTTTCCTCGTCGAGCCCGATTTTCCCGGCTTCCGCATCAGCCGTTACGAAGATAAAATGGGACTGCGCCTCTCACGTTCAGCGGAAATTTCGCTGCAGGATTGCCGCGTGCCCGTCGAAAATCGCCTGGGCGAAGAGGGGCAGGGCCTCAGAATCGCCCTGGAATCGCTCGATGGCGGCCGCATCGGCATCGCCGCGCAGTCCGTGGGCGTCGGGCAAGGCGCGCTCGAAGCCGCCACGCGCTACGCCAAGCAAAGAAAAACTTTCGGCCATCCGATCGCCGAATATCAAGCCGTCCAATGGATGCTAGCCGACATGGAAACGGAAGTTTCCGCCGCCCGCGTCCTGACGCACTACGCCGCGTGGCAACGTGACAAGGACTTGCGTGATCAGCGGTCGCAAAGCAGGGAAGCGGACAACACGCCAGCGCGCCGGCGCGGCTCGCAAGCCTCACGCGCCAAGCTCTACGCCAGCGAAATGGCTAACCGCGTCGCCTACAAAGCCGTCCAAGTCCACGGCAGCAGCGGCTATTCGCGCGAAACCGACGTCGAGCGCTACTACCGCGACGCCCGCGTCCTGACAATTTACGAGGGCACCAGCGAAATGCAGCGCATGGTAATCGCCCGCGACCTTCTGCGGCACTGAGATCTGTGCGTAGACTTTGAGTTTGTGGCGACCGCCTGCTTTTGTTTTTTTGGCGGGCGTCGTTGACGTTGCTGTTAGTGTTGCTCTTGTAGCGGCCGGTTCAGTTTCATCGAACCGGGCAGCCGTTGCTGGAGGTTTGCTATCGCCGTTGCCTCGCCGGCTGTTTTAGCTGTGCTCTCGTAGGGACACGGCATGCCGTGCCCGGCCTTGAATTGCGTTCGCAGCCGCGCAACCCGACTCGTGATCAAAACGCGCAAACTTAGGAGAACGATCTAATCTTGGCTAAACGTAAACGAGTCCTCAGCGGCATGCGCCCCACCGGCCGCCTCCACCTGGGCCATTTCTTCGGAGCTCTCTCGAACTGGCTAAAACTCCAGCAAGAATACGACTGCTACTTCTTCGTAGCCGACTGGCACGCCCTAACCACTCATTACGAAGACACCTCCTCGATCGCCGAAAACACTCTGCAAGTAGCCATGGACTGGCTAGCGGTGGGCCTCGACCCAGAAAAATCCACACTCTTTGTGCAATCCCAAGTCCTGGAACACGCCGAACTCCACGTCCTCCTTTCGATGATCACTCCGCTCAGTTGGCTCGAGCGCGTCCCCACCTACAAAGAACAAATCGAAAACCTAAAAGGCCGCGACCTGGGCACCTACGGCTTCCTGGGCTATCCGCTCCTCCAATCCGCCGACATCGTAATGTACGGCGAACCGAAGCAAGACTTGCTGGTGCCAGTAGGTGAAGACCAAGCGCCCCACGTGGAGCTGACCCGCGAAGTTGTGCGCAGATTCAACACGCATTTCGGTTTAAGGATTGATCCGCGGGAAATGATCTTGCCGAAGAACCTCGAAATTGTTGCGTCTCTTGCTCTGCGGCTTCGGCCAGGTCAATTCATACGGGAAAGCGCTCCTGACATTGCCAGCGCCACGGCGATGGTCCCCGAGATCCGTCGATACATAGCCGACGTCGGCTTCGAGAATTTCCTCGATCAAAACCCAAAGGCTCATAAATTCATTGGGCAAGAATCGATCCTTCGAGAGCCCGCGTATATTGCCGCCGAAACGCCACGCCTCCCCGGCCTCGACGGCCGTCGCATGGCCAAATCCTACGGCAACGCCATCTGGCTAACCGATCCTTTCGACGAAATCCGCACCAAAACCCGCAACATGCTCACCGACCCGCAACGCGTCCGTCGCACCGACCCCGGCCGCCCGGAAATCTGCCCGGTCTTCGCCTATCACAAATTATTTTCGCCGCCCGACACGGTAGCCCGCATTGACCGCGACTGCCGCACCGCCGCCATCGGCTGCGTAGACTGCAAAAAGGAAATGGCCGATAACCTCGTCAAGTGGATCGAGCCTATCCAGGCACGCCGCAAACAATTTGAGGCCAATCCACAGCAAGTTTGGGATATCCTCGACACCGGCTCGAAGCAAGCCCAGAAGGTCGCGCGCAAAACCATGAAGCGCGTGCGCAACGCGATCTTCCAATGGGACGAAGCGCGCCAGTCCTCCCGTCCGGCGCGTGCAGGAAAGGTGGCAACAGGCGAATAATGGCATCACCCTATCGCATCAATCTACCGGCGTACGAAGGCCCGCTCGATCTGCTGCTTGACCTGATCCGCAAGCAGGAGATGGACATCCACAACATCCCCATCGCCAAAATCACCGAGCAATATCTCGATTACCTCCACCAGCTCGAAAAACTCGACATCGACGTGTCCGCCGACTTCATTTACATGGCTGCCACGCTGATCCACATCAAATCGAAGATGCTCCTGCCCGTGGATCCGCTCCTAGCCGCCGAAGAACATGACCCGCGCGACGAGCTAGTCCACCGCCTGCTGGAACACGAAAAATTCAAAAACGCCGCACAGCTGCTCTATCAAAAACAACAGGTCGAATCGAACGTCTGGTCGCATCCCGACAAATCGCTCTACGGCGGCGACGAAGTGCAAGGCGAACTAGTCGTGTCGCTGGTGGACCTGGTCAAGACGTTCCAGCAGGTTTTAGAGCGCCGCAAAGAAGTCCCGCAATTCGGCCTGCGCCACGACACCGTCTCCATCGCGCAGATGATGGACCGCCTGCGCCAGCGCCTGGTCGTCACCGACGACCCCGTTTCGCTGATTGCATTCTTTGAAACATGCGAAACGCGCAACGCGATGATCGTAGCGCTGCTAGCCGTGCTCGAAATGGTCCGCATGCAAGCGGTCCTGCTGGTGCAATCCGACCTGTTCGAAGACATCCGCCTGCGCAAACACAAAATGTTCGACGCAGTCTTCGCCGGCCCAGACGCCATGTCCCAAATCGAGGAGCAATACCTGTGATGGTGCCAAACTAGCACGGCTGAAAACGAGCTTGTGTAGGGGCACGGCATGCCGTGCCCGCCGATCGACGGAAGCGAACACCGAAAAGGGCAAAACCAAATGACGCCACAAGAAATCCAAGCCTCTCTCGAAGCTATCATCTACGCCGCCGACGAGCCGGCTACGCTTGACCAAATCTCCAAGGCCCTCGGCATCGAAAAACCTGAAGCCCGCGCCGCGCTCGAACAACTCGTCGCCGCCTACCAGACCGAAGACCGCGGCATCGAAGTCCGCAAAGTCGCCGGCGGCTGGAAGTTCTATACCAAAGCCCAGCATCACGACGTAGTCCGCAAATTCATCAAGAGCCTGCAGCCACCGCTGCGCCTAACCATGCCCGCGCTGGAAACTCTAGCGGTGATCGCCTACAAGCAACCGGTCACCGTTCCCGAAATTAACGAAATCCGCGGCGTCCATGTAGGCGGAGTAATTAAAACGCTCCTCGAAAAGCGCCTGATCACCACCGCCGGGCGCAAAGAAGTAATCGGCCGCCCCATCCTGTATCGCACCTCCAAACAATTCATGATGCGCTTCGGCCTCTCCGATCTCGACGAACTCCCCAGCCTGAAGGAATTCGAAGCCCTGGCCCAAGCCGCCCTGGTCTCCGACGAAGGCATAGCCGAAGCCGAGCCAGAAGAATCAGCAGCAATCGGCTCAGAAATTTTGGACGCGGAAGTCGTCGACGTAGAAGTTGTCGTCGAAGCGGCAGGCGCAGTCGGCGATGACTTCTCCGACGACGCTGCCTCGGAAGCCCAAACCGTGCCCGAGAACGCCAAAGACTCCGTTTCCGACGCCTCCGCCGAACAAGAAGCCGAATCCGAGTACGCCGAAAGCCCAGCCCAAATCGCCGCCGAAGCATTCTCCGACGCACCGCCGCAGTCACAATCGGCAGCGACAAACTCTAACGACGACGCCGATAAGTCCCGCGCCGCCGCAGCCAGCGCAGGCTCCGCCAGCCGATCTCCCGAACCCGAGAGTTAGCATACTCGCAGCAGTCGACGTTGTAGCGGCCGGTTCAGGTTCACCGAACCGGGCAGCCGTTGACATTGGTTTCTCTGCGTTCTCTGCGTCTCTGCGGTCAATCCTTCGCCGTGACCTCGTAGAAATAAATATGCGTGTCATCCCGAACGCAGTCGCGCGCTCTTTTGTTTCGCGCCGCAGTGTGGCACGCGCGGGACGAACAGAGGGATCTGCTTTTCGCGGAAGGTGCCGGCCCGTCAAGCCACGATTTTATTCTCGCCCAACCTTCCGATTCGCGCCAAACCCGCTTTTCCGTTAAGCTATACCAGCACCACGGAGCCACTCAACCTTCCCATGCTCGAACGACTACAGAAAATTATTGCGCGCGCCGGCATCGCCTCCCGCCGCCACGCTGAAGAACTAATCAAATCCGGCCTGGTCACCGTAAACGGCCAGACCATCACGGAACTAGGCTCGAAAGCCGACGAGTCCAAAGACCACATCAAAGTTCAAGGCAAGCTCCTGCGCCCGGAAACCGAGCGCGTCTATCTGCTGCTGAATAAACCGCCGGAAGTAGTCTCGACCATGGTCGATCCCGAAGGCCGCCGCTCCCTCACCGATCTTCTCCACGGGGTCTCGCAACGCGTCTTTCCCGTTGGCCGCCTGGAATATCACTCGCTCGGCCTGGTCTTCCTCACCAACGACGGCGAACTTGCGAACCTGATGCTGAAAGCCCATCACCTGCCGCAAAGCTACAATTTAAAACTGAAAACTCTCCTCACCTTCGAAGAAATCGAAAGTCTCGCGCAATCCACCGGCGCGCGCATCACGCGCATCAAAGGCAAAGACGCTCCCTGGTACGAAGTCACGCTCTCCGAAGCACGCCGCGACCAGCTGCGCAATCGCCTCTTCCAGACCGGGCATCCCGTGGAAAAAATCAAGCGCGTCAAAATCGGCAACCTGGCGCTTGAAGATCTTTCCGTAGGTACCTATCGCCCGCTCTCAGACGCCGAAGTAAATACCCTGCGCCGCATGGTTCAACCGGGCGCCACACAATCCAGCCCAACGGCGCATCCAGCGATACTCAACCGCACTCAACCCGGTTTCGCTGCAACAGCGGCGCCTGCAGCGGCGGGATCACCCACGCCAGGGTTTTCACTGGCGATCCCGCGCCGTCCGCTCGTAAAGCGCCGCCCCTATCAACCCAAGCCTAAACCAGGCGAAGCAAAGCGCCCCACTCAATCGTTGGTCCCGCGCGATAACACACCGCGCCCGCATCAGAATTTCCAGGACGCGCCACAAGATCGCACAGCGCCACCGCCAACTCGCCCAGCTCCATTTTCCGCGCCGCCACAAAAAAGCTTCCAGAATTCGCGCCCCGGTCATCCCGCGCGTCCCGACTTCAAATCGCGCCCCGCAGCCGCGGGCGGACGCCCGTCTAAGCCGTCATTCACAAAATCACACGGATCGAAATCCCACGACGAAAAACCGCGCGGCCCGTGGAAGCTCCGCCCGCCGTTCAGAAGGGAAGGCCCCGGCGGATCAAAGCCACACCACGGCGCAAAACCATTCCAGAAGTTCCGCTCGGATTCGTTCCAGCGCTCAGAGCAGGATTCCGACTACGATCGCCCGATCAAACCAAAGTCAGAAGCCCCCTGGCGCCGCAGCGAATTGTCGCAACCAAGCGGACGTCCGAGCGGAGGGCCGGGCGCGAAATTCCGCAGCGGCAGCGGTGGCGCGGGGGGCAGCCGCAAACCCGGCGCTCCCTGGAAATCTCGCAAGCCATCCGAACCTGGCGCATTCGGTCGCGCCAAAAGCAAATTCACTAAACCCGGGGGACGCTCCGCCGGAATGAAGCCACGCCCAGGTGGACCAAAGCGCGGCGGAAGCGGCCCAGGCCATCACAGACCAAAACCAGGAAATTTCACAGGACCCAAGGGAAGGCGCTGAGGCTTCCCGGCGAATGACCAAACAGATTCATGATCTCGTCCCACCTCACATTCGCGCGCTCGCTCCCTACGTCCCCGGAAAACCAATCCAAGAGGTCGAACGCGAACTAAAAATGCACCCGATCAAACTCGCATCGAACGAAAATCCGTTAGGCCCTTCGCCGCTCGCCCTCGCCGCCGCACAAAAAGCTCTCGCCGATTCCAACCGCTATCCTGACGGTAGCGGCTTCTACGTCCGCGAAGCCCTCGGGAAAAAACACGGAGTCCCGGTAGAAAATATAATTCTCGGGGCGGGCTCCACGGAATTGATCGACCTTGCCGCGCGCATCATGCTCACCCCGAACGACTGCGGTGTGGCCTCGCACGGCTCTTTCCCGCTTTACTACATCGCCATTCGCGCCGCCGGAGCACGCCTGCTCGAAATTCCCCTGCGCAATTACGCATTTGATCTCGACGCGATCGTGCGCAACCTCCCGCCCGACGCCAAAATTGTTTACCTGGCAAATCCGAACAATCCCACTGGCACCATGTTCACCGCCGATGAACTCGATTCCTTCCTCGCCCGCGTCCCTGAAACCGTTCTCGTTGTGGTAGACGAAGCCTATTTCGAATACGTCGAGCGCTCCGATTATTCACGCTCCGTGGCCGTGGCCCAGCGCCGCCGCAACGTCATCGTCCTGCGCACTTTTTCCAAAGTGTACGGCCTCGCCGGCCTTCGCATCGGCTACGGCATCGGTCCGGCCGACCTGCTCGGTGAAATGAACAAGCTACGCGGCCCGTTCAATACTTCCGGCGTCGCCCAAGCCGCTGCCCTCGCAGCACTAGATGACCTAGAGCACGTTCGCCGAACCGTCGAGTCCAATCGCGCTGGCTTAGCGCAGCTCTCCGTGGGCCTGAAATCACTAGGGATCCAATTCGTTCCATCCTTCGCGAATTTTCTGCTCGTGGAATTCGGACGCGACGCCGAACCCGTCAGCGAAGAACTCCTCACGCGCGGGGTAATAGTACGCCCCATGCGCTGGATGGGCCTGCCCACCGCCATCCGCGTCTCGGTAGGTACGCCGGAAGAAAATAATAAATTTCTGGACTCGCTCGCGCTGGTAAGAGACACTACGCCGCGCGAATCGCAGCCATCCATTCGCCAATTTCTGGAAGGAGATTCCCGGGACATCTAATGACCGAATCCACTGACGAACTTAGCGCGTCCACAAACTTGCGCGTGCGCGGAAGCACTCCGGCCGCGCCTCACGATCCGACCACGGAAATTCTAAAGACGAGCCGGACGATTGCGGTCGTCGGCCTCTCCAATCGCAAATTTCGCCCCAGTTACGGCGTCGCCGATTACCTGAAGTCTGTCGGCTACCGCATCATTCCAGTAAATCCGCGCGAAACTGACGTGCTGGGTGAGAAATGCTACGCGCGCCTGGAAGACATTCCCGAAAAGGTAGACATCGTGGATATTTTCCGCCGGTCTGAATTCGTGCCGGACATCGTTGAGTCGGCCATCCGCATCGGCGCCCGCGCCGTCTGGATGCAGGAAGGCGTTTCTCACCACGAAGCCGCCGAACGCGCTCGCCGCGCCGGCCTCTTCGTAATCATAAACGCCTGCATCCTGAAAGAACACGTCCGCCGCCTCCGCCTAACCAGAGACCACGCTAGCATTTAGAATTTGCTTGGGTCTGCTGGCGCGCTGAACGACTGCCCGGTTTCGTAGCGCTGGCATCTCGCCGGCTTTATTGCTCCGGTAACGCGCGACCCCAGCGCCGTAGGCGCGGCACAAGCCAGTCCAGACCGGGAGGCCTGGGAGACTAAAACCGATACATCACCAACGCTCTCTTCCCCGGCTCTGTCACGCCCACCGTCTCCCCATCCGGCGCAATCGCAAAACTATGAAACTCCAACCCATGAAAAAACGGTTCGAACACTCCGTTGTAAACCCCCACCCAAACCAAGTTGTTCGACTGCTGCGGCTGCCCACGCTTTAACAAAATGTGCTGCTCGTCCCGCGCCCACTGAAATTCCCCAATCGCCACGCGCACCACCACCGGCCGCGCCGAACCAACCACATCGCGCACTTCGAGCGTATCGCCATCCTTGAAATAAGCGATTTTCTTTGCCGAAGGCGCCACAGTGAGAAAACCCGCGTATTCCTCGACCGATCCCAGCTCCGTCACTCTTTCCTGCACCAGATCCAACTGCATGATCTTCGGGGGCCCGACCATCCGCGTGTTCTGTTCAATCGCAAACGCCTGGTTGCGCTTCGTATCCCAGGCCACCGCTGTAAATGTAAAGCCGTCGAAAAGCACTCGCTTCTTTCCGTCCGCCGGACGCAACGCATTAATCTGGCTCAACCCTCCGGTCGTTTTCGACAAATAAACCAAGCTCTGCCCGTCAGCCAACCATGCCGCATTAAACGCATCCGAAAGCGTCGCAGTCTTCGATCCAGAAATCGAAATCTCCCGCCCCTCTGCATCCATCAAATACAGAATCGTGTTCGGCCGCACTGTCTGCTGCTCATCCAGTTGCTGCACGATGCTTCCGCGCGGCTGCGCCAGTTCCGACGTGTCCATCTTCACCACGATCCGCTTACTGTCCGGCGACCACGTCAGCGTGTCCACCTGATAGCTGTGCTGATGCGGCAAAGGCGGATGCTTGGAATCTCCCGGATCGCTCGGCTCTTCGTCCGGGGATGAGGGGACTGGCATAAACTTGTCTCCGTCAATAATCTTGTGCTTTTTGCCGTCAACGTCTCCCACCCAGAAATCGTCATGCTCCACGATCAATTTCTTGATCCGCTTCATCCGCTCCACGGCATATGCCACATGATTGTCCTGCGAAATCGCAAACGCCTGCACATCCTGATCGAACACCGCCACTTGCTTCACTTCCGCAATTCCCAACACGGGAAGAGCAAGTACGATAATCACGGTGCACCACAGCAGGGAAGAGAAGAAAAACTTGTCGCGCGTCGCATCGGCACGCGTGCTCCGGACAGGGTTGGTGTTCGTTCGTATCACTTTTCTTTCGTCTCCGCCGGCTTCTTCTGAATCCGCCGTATTTCCTCGAGCCGCAATCGAATTCGCGCCTCAAAACCCTGATCCGTAGGCTGGTAATAAGTCCGCCCCGCCAAACTTTCCGGCAAACAACTCATGTCCGTAACCTTATCCTCGTAATCGTGCGCGTACTGATAGCCCTGCCCGTACCCAATATTTTTCATCAGCCCGGTTACCGCGTTCCGAATCTGCAGCGGCACCGGCTCAGCCATTGTGCTCTGCAAATCATCCTGCACGCGGCCGTAAGCCTTATACACAGCATTCGATTTCGGCGCGAGCGACAAATACACCGCCGCCTGTGCCAGGGCCAAATGCCCCTCAGGCGGCCCCAGCAACTCAAAAGCCTGCATTGCCGCGATCGTAACTTCCACAGCGTGCGGCTCCGCCAATCCAATATCCTCACTCGCCATGCGCACCAGCCGCCGCGCAATGTACAACGGATCTTCGCCCGATTCGATCATGCGCGCCAGCCAATACAGCGCCGCGTCCGGATCCGAATTGCGCACTGACTTGTGCAACGCCGAAATCAGATTGAAATGTTCTTCGCCCGATTTGTCATACGGCAGCAGTTTGCGCTGCAGCACATCCTCGAGGCGTCCTTGCGTCAACACGCGCCGGCCCTCTGGCCCCGGCTCCGTCCCCATCACCAAAGCTTCCAAAGTGTTGTAAGCCGCGCGCGCGTCCCCATTCGCCAAAATCGCGATGCGATGCAATATTTCCAGATTCGCCGCGACGTTCAGTTTTCCCAGGCCGCGCACGTCGTCCGCCAATGCGCGTTCCAGAAGCGAAACGATCTGCTCCGCCGTATGCGCCTTCAACACATACACCTTCATTCGCGAAAGCAGCGGCGCAATCACTTCAAAGGAAGGATTTTCGGTAGTCGCGCCAATCAGCAAAATGTTCCCCGCTTCCACATGCGGCAAAAACGCATCCTGCTGCGCGCGATTGAACCGGTGCACTTCATCCACAAACACAATCGTGCGCCGCCCGTAACGCCGCGTGGCCTCTGCCTTGGCCATCACTTCCTTGATTTCTTTGATTCCGGAAAGCACCGCGCTGAAAGGAATGAATTCCGACTTCGTGGTCCGCGCAATAATCCGCGCCAAAGTAGTCTTGCCGCAACCGGGAGGTCCCCAAAGCAGCAGGGAAGTCAGATCATCGCGCTCAATCTGCACGCGCAAAGGTTTGCCGGGCCCGAGTAATTCTTCCTGCCCGATAAATTCATCCAAAGTCTGCGGACGCATCCGGTCCGCCAGCGGCCGCCCCGCCGACGATTCTTCCTCAGGTTGAATAGCTTGGAAAAGTCCCATGGCTCTCACTCAGTTCGAACGCGCCACTAAAAAGCGCCTAGCTTTCATCTGCGTTCATCAGCTTTTATCAGTGTTCATCTGTGGTAAAGCCCTTCCTCTGCCGCGCCGCCTCGTACAAAACCACAGACGCCGCCACCCCCGCGTTCAAAGACTCCACACTCGCGCTCATCGGAATCGAAATTCGCGCATCTGCCGCGTGTTCAACCTCACGCGGCAATCCCGCTCCCTCATTGCCAATAAAAATCGCCACCGGCTCGCGCAAATCCGCCGCAACGTTAGCCGTCGAACCAGTCGCGGCGGCAGGATGCGAGCTAGCGGCCACAATCTTAACCCTAGCCACTCTCAACTGCGCCAACAACACCGGAATCGCCATCCCGCGCAGAAGAGGGAAGCGCAACCCAGATCCCGCCGACGCCCGCAAAGCCTTCGGCGACCAAGGATCGGCACTGCCGCGAGTAGTCACAACCCCAGTCGCGCCAAACGCCTCCGCCGACCGCACAATCGTTCCCACGTTCCCTGGATCCTGCACCGCGGCCAGCACCACCACCAGAGCCGCGTCGCCGGGCAAACTCCCGTCACCCGCAGCCGCCCCGCGCACCACATCATCAGATGACCACGAAGGCTGTACGAAAAGCGCCGCCACGCCCTGCGGCGTCTCCGTCCCCGCCACCGAGGCAAACAATTTATCCGTAGTCCGCATCACCCGCGAACGCGGAATCCCCGCCTCGCTCTCGCCAGCCGCCCGCAAAATCCGTTCCAGGTCTGAGGCCTCCCCGGATTCGCTCACGAGCAAGGCCTCCGCCTGCAATCCGGACCGCAGCGCATCCTCTACCAGTTTCGGGCCCTCGACGCCAATCGGCTCACCTTCCGCCGGCCCCGTCCCACGCAAAGCCGCCCGAAATATCTTCAGCCACTTATTCTCGCGGCTGGTAATCAGCTCTTCACTCAAGTGTTGCGACACTCCCTCAGCCTAACAAACGCGATACGCCCCGTCGAGCCATCTCCCATTGAGCCACGCCGACCCTATTCTGGAGTGCGGCGGCTTGCCGCCGCTTTCGTCGAAACAAAACCCGCGTCGACAAAACGCTCCAGGCGAGGCTTGCCTCGCCAACTCGTCCCAAGTGGGAAGGCCCCGGAATATCACAGATTTGCCACCGGATCGCCGGCTCCGCAACGAGACGCACCGACACACACTTTGCGCCCAGCACCTTGCTTCCATCGCAGCCCTTATGATAGCGTGCCAAGCGAACTTGAGGCGTAACCCGCAGAGAGTGATCACTTGCCCGTCGAAGTCCTGAAAATTTCAGCTGCAACCCCGGAACAACGCGTGGTGGACTACGCCGCCGGTTTCATCAAACGCGGCCAAGTAGTCGGCGTTCCCACCGACACCTTCTACGGCCTCTCGGTTGACCCGTTCAACCTAGCCGCCATCGAAGCCGTCTTCCGAGTGAAGGGCCGCCCTGAAACCAAAGCGCTCCCGATCCTGGTGAGTTCCATCGAGCAAGCCGTTACGCTAATCCGCGATGTGCCCGACGCATTTCTAACCCTAGCCCACAAATTCTGGCCTGGCGCGCTAACGCTTGTAGTCGAAGCCACGCACCGCCTCCCACTGAAAGTTACGGGCAACACTGGCCGCGTGGCACTGCGCTGGGCCAACATGGCAGTCCCCACGGCCATCATCGAAGCCGTAGGCGGCCCCATCACCGGCACCAGCGCGAATCTTTCCGGCTTTCCCAGCTGCACAGCCGCCAGCCAAATCGTAAAGCAGTTGGGCGACCGCCTCCCGCTAGTCCTCGATGCAGGCGACACCGGCGGCACCCTAGCCTCCACAATCGTCCGCCTCGATGGCGACCACTGGAACATAGTCCGCGAAGGCGCCATCTCGGATTCTGAAATCAAATCCGCCCTGCACGACTGAGTAGATTTGGTGGCGGCGCTGCTTGCTGCGCCCCAGCTTGCCACGAGGTAAGCTAGACAGGTTTTGGGATTGTTGCGTACCAGAGACATTTTGGAGTGCGGCGGCTTGCCGCCGCTTTCGCCGAAGCAAAATGTCCGCCAACAAACGATCTAGGCGAGGCTTGCCTCGCCCGCCTCTGCCGCGCGATTGAATCGCTTCCGCCTTCGCGCCAATAAATCTCTCTTGAGGTTTTCTCTGCGCCTCTGCGTTAATCGGGTTTATCTTTCTCAGATTTTTCTCCGTAGTTCCTCTGTGTCCTCTGTGTCCTCTGTGTAAAGTTCTTGACTTGCTCTACTTCAAATACGCCGAAACCAAAAAATCGTAATCCCCACCAGGCGACAAAGCGATCCCCTCCAGCCTCTCCCGATGCACGCAAACATTATCCACATACCACAAATTTATATAAGGCTCATCCCGAGCCACAATCTCCTGCACCCGCGCCAAAATCTCCTTCCGCCGCCCCTGATCCATCTCAACCCGCGCCCGATCCAACAAATCGTCCAACTCCGCATTCCGGTAATGCCCCCGATTCGATCCTACAGGCGGCATCTTCTTCGAACTAAACACGGACTCGAACAGGTCCGGGTCGTTGTTTCCCCCAACCCACCGCAACGTGTAAATCTGAAAGCTTCCACGCGTAATATCCGAATAAAAAGTCGCAAACTCGAGCGGTCGCAACTCCAACAGCACCCCCACGCGCTTCCACTGGTCCGCGATCGCCGCGCTAGTCAACCGCGGAAACTCATCAGTCGAGCTCTTCAACGTCAACCGCATCCGCACGCCATCCGCCCCCCGCGGATAACCCGCCGCATCCAGCATTTTCTCCGCCCGCGCCGGATCGAAATCGTACTGCTGCACGTCCGCATCAAACGCCCAATGATTCGGTGGCAGCAAACTCTGCGCCAGACGTGCCTGCCCGCGCAGCAAATACTTGATGATCGTCGCCCGATCCGTCGCATAAGCCAGCGCCTGCCGCACCTCGCGCTTCGCCAGGACCGGATCGTCAAAATTGAACGCCAAGTAAGCCATCGCCGTGCCAGGCTCCTCCACGGCCGCCAGCCCGCGTTCTTTCGCCAAGGTCACCACCATATCCGGCGTCAGGGAATTAATCGCCGCATCCGCAGAGCCTTTGCGCAATTCCAGCGCACGCACGGTCACATCCGGCACAATACGCAGCCGCAGCCGCTCGATCTTAGGTGCGCCGCCAAAATAATTCTCATTTCGCTCCAGCACGATTTCTTCATCCGTGGTCGCGCTCACAAATCGAAACGGCCCCGTCCCAATTGGATGCTGCGACATCTCCGCTCCCGACCCGCGCGGCACGATCCCGATTCCCGGCGTAGAAAGGTTCCAGAGCAGCGACGCGTAAGGCTCACTCAGGTGCACGACCACGGTGCCGTCATCCGGTGCTTCGACGGAAGTCACCTGCCTGTACGCCTGGCGCTTGGTCGTCTTCAAGGTCCCGGTAAGAATCGAATCGAATGTGTATTTCACGTCTGCCGAAGTAAGCGCTCTTCCATCGTGAAATTTCACGCCGCGCCGCAAGTGGAAAATGTAGGTTAACGGATCAGGCGTGTCCCAAGATTGCGCGAGGTCCGGGATCACTTTCATGTTCGTGTCCCGGGCAACAAGACTCGAAAAGATCAGTCCGTGCACATGCTCCGAATAAGCGTCCGCCCCAATCCGCGGATCCAAGTTCGTCGGCGCGGAATCGATCAAGAAATTGACGGTGGAGGAATCAGCGGAAGTTTGCGACGACGTGCAGCCACCCAGAAGGAACGCGTCGCACAGCAGCGCAACGAAAATCGCACCCAAGCTCAGCGGCAAAACTCCCGTGTGTAAAATCCTAGCGCGCGTGGCCGTGCACCAATTTCCCCAGAATCGCAGCCCGCTTCGCCCCCGTAGCCGAAGGCAAATTATTCACCCGCCCATGAAACGCCTCGTAAGCTAACACCGCAAATGCCAGCGCTTCCTTCGCTTCCGTCGGCACTCCAAATCGCGAGGACGGCACAATCTCGATCCCCGGTAAAGCCGCCCGAAGTTGCGCCATCAGCAGCGGATTCTTCGTCCCTCCGCCCGCCACAATCAATTCATTCACCCGCACGCGGGAAAAAATAAAGCGCCGGAAGGCGTCCGCAATGGAAAGCGCTGTGAAGATCGTAGCTGTGCGCACGAGATCTTCCGTCCGCGCGCGCCGCTTTCGAGCCCACGAAATTAGCTCGTCCGCATACTCGAAACCAAATTGCTCACGCCCCGCCGTCTTCGGCGGCGGCAAACGCAGATACGCGCTGCGCAGCATCGTCTCGAGCAACGGTCGTATCACCTGCCCGCGCAGTGCAAACCGCGCATCGCGATCGTAAGCCAAACGCCGCCCGGTGCTGCGTTCCACCAGCGCGTCAATAATCATGTTCCCCGGCCCGGTATCGAACGCAAACACATCCTCGGGCCGTGCAGCAATCGGAATCACCGTAACGTTTGCAATCCCCCCAATATTCAAAGCTACGCGCCCCAGTTTAGCGTGCCGGTACAGCAGGTAATCCACGAACGGCACCAGTGGCGCCCCTTGCCCACCCGCGGCCATATCCGCGGGACGAAAATCCGCAATGGACGCAACGCCAGTCCGCTCAGCAATAATGCTAGGCTCGCCAATCTGCAAAGTAGAAGCCACTTTTCGCCCGCCCAAAAACCGCGCCGCCACCCCCTGATGGAAAATCGTCTGCCCGTGCGACCCAATCAATTGAATTTGGCGCAAGGGAACCCGCCACCGTTTGCAAGCAGCCAAAGCCGCCGCCGCAAACTCCTCGCCCAACAAAACATTCAGTTGACTAATTTCGGCGGTAGAAGTTGCCCCGCCATTGGCAAGCCGCAAAATCGCCCCGCGCACCCGCGCAGGGAATCGCACATGATGATGACCTTCGAATTTCACCGAAAGGGAAGGGGGCGCGCCCGAAATGCGCACCAAGGTGACGTCGATCCCATCCGCCGAGGTGCCAGACATCATTCCCAGTACGCGCATCACACCGCTGAGTCTAGAAGCCCGAACAGGCGGTTTACAACCGCGAATTCACAAGAGGTTTACACATTGCCATACGCCGAAACCGAAGATTGTCTCCGCGTTCGACTCAAGTCACATGCCCAGCCCAATATGGAGCGCGGCGGCTTGCCGCCGCTTTCGTCGAAACCCAGCGTCCGGCAGCGAAACGCTCCAGGCGAGGCTTGCCTCGCCCGCCTCGGTCGTTCTCTGCGTACTCTGCTCCTCTGCGGTAATCCAATCTTTCTCAGATTTTTCTCCGCCTTTCCTCGGTGTCCTCTGTGTGAAGCCTTTGACGTTGACTCTGCCATCCCTCACGAAAGCTGCTTCTGCAAAGCCGCCAAAAGTACCATAGCTCCGATCGGCGTCAACTTGTTCAAATCTGCCGCCCGCAGAGCCTCCAGCACCGAAGCATCAATCGCCGCGAAAGCAGTTTGCTCCGCGATCAGCGTCCCACCCGCCCCCGGCGAAAGCTCCTGAGTCAATTTCTCCTCGCTCTGCTCATGCCTCCGCAAAATCTCCCGCGCCCGCGCAATCACCTCATTCGGCAACCCCGCCAATCGCGCCACCTCAATCCCATAACTCTTATTCGCGCTCCCCGGCTCCACGCGCCGCAAGAAAATAATCTCGTTTCCAGCCTCCTGCACCGACACATGCACATTCCGCACCCCAGGCAAAAGCTGCTCCAACTCCGTCAACTCATGATAATGCGTGGCAAACAAAGTCCGCGGCCGCGCCCCTGAATGCAAAGCCTCCACCACCGCCCAAGCAATAGAAAGCCCATCAAACGTGGCGGTTCCGCGCCCCACCTCATCCAAAAGCACCAAACTAGCCGCCGTAGCGGTATTCAAAATCGCCGCCACCTCGCTCATCTCCACCAAAAATGTCGACCGACCCCGCGCGAGATTGTCCGAAGCCCCAATCCGCGTAAAGACCCGATCCAATAGCGGTAATTTCGCCGACGTTGCCGGCACAAACGACCCCACCTGCGCCAAAATCGAAATCAGAGCCGCTTGCCGCAAATAGGTGGACTTCCCACCCATGTTGGGCCCAGTAATCAAAAGCAAGAATTGCGACTCATCATCCAAATACAAGTCGTTCGGCACAAATCGCTCGCCGCGCTCCTCCAGCAATTTCTCAATCACCGGATGCCGTCCGCCCGCAATCATCAGCACCCCGCGCTTGCCCTTTCGCGCGAGCGAAGTCTCCGTGAATTCGGGCCGCGCATAATTCCGCGAAGCCGCAATGCGTGCGAAATTCACCAGCACATCCAACTGCGCGATCCCTGCCGCGACGCGCCGCAACCGCCCCGCCTCTCGCGCAATCGCTTCGCGAATTTCCCCATACAGCCGCCGCTCGATTTCCAGCACGCGCCCTTCGGCTGATAAAACCTTCCGCTCATGCTCCTTCAATTCCGTGGAAGTAAACCGCTCCGCATTCACTAAAGTCTGCTTGCGCTCGTAATCCGCCGGCGCCAAATGCAAATTCGGCTTCGAAATCTCAATATAAAAACCAAACACTTGGTTATAACGAATCTTCAGCGAGCCAATCCCAGTCCGCTTCCGCTCGCGTTCTTCCATGGACGCAATAATCTGCCGCCCCTGCCGCGTAATGTCGTGCAATTCGTCCAGCTCCGAGTTGAATCCCCGGCGAATCACGCCCGGATCGTTAGGCAGCGCCGGGGGATCATCCGCAATCCCGCGCGCAATCGTCTCCCGCACGTCAGCCATTTCGTCGAGCTGCTCGCGCAGCGCAGCCAATCGGCTGCCAAACGCAGCCGCTGCGGTCGCGAGCGGCTCGAGCAACCCGCGCAATGCCGGTATCTTCTCCAGCGATTGCCGCAACGCCAGCAAATCCCGCGGCGTTGCCACACCCAAAGTGATCCGGCTGGTCAACCGCTCCAGATCCAGTATGCCCTCAAGCGTCCGATGAATCTCCTCGCGCTCAACAGTCCGCGTTTTCAGCTCACCAACCGCATTCAGGCGATCCGCAATTTCGGAAAGCGCAATCTCCGGCCGCAAAATCCACCCGCGCAACAACCGCGCGCCCATCCCGGTAGCAGTCTCATCAATCGCCTTCAACAAAGTCGCGGACGCGTCATCTCCCACCGAAGGCTCGACCAATTCCAAGTTCCGCGCAGTCACTGCATCCAAAATCATCGAATCCTGCTGCTCGTAATAAGTAATGCGATCCAGATGCTCGAGGCCGGCTCCCGCCGGACGTAGCGACGGATTCGTCGCCGAATCCTCCGGTGTCCGCGCTCCGATCGCCGAAGTCTCGCGCAAATAATGCACCAGCGCTCCAGCCGCGGCCGTAGCCTGCCCATGGCCGTTCAATCCAAATCCTTCCAAGGTCGCCACGCGAAAATGCTGTTCCAGCATCCGCATCGCGTAATTCGCCTCGAACGCCCATTCATCCAAACGCGTCTCCACGGCGCCCAACCCATCCATCTCCGCCGGCAAGGTCACCGGAAACAAAGTCACCGCCCGCGCCAGCAGCACCTCGCGCGGCCGCAAAATCCCCAATTCGTCGCGCAACCGCGCCTCCGCTTTCTCCCCAGAAAATTCTGTCGCACGAAACTCGCCTGTCGAAAGATCCACAAACGCCAATCCAATCACCGGATCCGCCCCGCGCCCGCCCCTCGTCGAGCCCACCGACGCGCCAGGCCCAGCACCCGCGCCTCCGCGTGTTCCAGCGGTAGCTCCCGCAGCCACACCAGCCGCCGCGCTCCGCGCCACCGCCGCCAGATAATTATTTTCTTTCGCGCCCACCAGGCCGGCGCCGCTAGCCGTCCCCGGCGTCAACACACGAATAACTTCCCGCCGCACAATTTTCTTTCCCGGCCCTGGCACTTCCATCTGCTCGCAGATCGCCACCTTGTGTCCCGCCCGTATCAGCCGCGCAATATAATTTTCCGCCGCGTGATAAGGCACTCCACACATCGGCACCGCCTGCCCCTTCTCCTTATTCCGCGCCGTCAAAGTAATTTGCAAAAGCCGCGAAGCCACCACCGCATCGTCATAGAAAAGCTCGTAGAAATCGCCTAAACGAAAAAGTAACAAAGCAGCAGGGTGCTGCTTCTTAACAGCATGATATTGCTGCATTAGGGGAGTAGTCGGTTCGTTCATGGAAACAAACTGATTATGCTGGCACCCCGGAAGCTTTGCCACCGGTTTTCTCTGCGCACCCTGCGTCTCTGCGGTAATCCTTTCTTTCTCAGATTTGCCTCCGCCTTTCCTCCGCAGCCTATGTGTAAAATCCTTTGACTCGCTCCAGCGAGCACAACGACACTGTCTTTATGCCGAAACTCAAGAAGACCAACGCCGAAATCGAAATCAAACTCCGCATCACGGACATTTCGGCGATCCGAGACAAGATCAAATCCCTAGGCCCCACCCCCCAACTCCGTGTGCTTGAAAAGAACACCCTGTACGACACGCCCCTATCTGACCTCCGCCGCCGTGGCATGCTCCTGCGCATCCGCATCGAAACCCCGGCACCAGAAAACAACCGCGCCACCCGCGGCGAGCGAGTAATCCTCACATCCAAAGCTCCCCCACACCTGACTCCCAGGAGGAAACCGCGCCGCTATAAAGAACGTGCCGAACGCGAACTGGTGGTCAAAGCCCAATCCTCCCGCCAGTACGCAGCCGCTCTCACGTCCCTAGGTTTCCGGCCCGCCTTCCGCTACGACAAATACCGCACCACATTCCGCCTCCCAAATTTGCATCTCGACCTCGATGAAACCCCCGCCGGCACGTTCCTTGAATTAGAAGGCAAGCCCCAAGCGATTGATCGCGCGGCCAAAGCATTAGGATTCGCAAAAAAAGCCTACCTCCGCGTCACCTATTGGGATCTCTACGTCGCCGATTGCCGTCGCCGCGGCAGTCGCCCAAAAAATATGCTCTTTCGCGCAAAATAATTGGCAGAAATCGCACTCTTCGCTTGACAAACTTTCCTTCTGCATTTACTAGTCAATTCGGACCAAAGCACAACGCGATGGAGCTGCCGTCCAATTCGGAACCGGGAAGTCACCGCCTTGCCGGGCACGCAGGGAACGCTCGGCTAGGGCAGGGAACTTCCCCGCACCTATCGGTTCGCTGGACCTGCGAATTATGCGGGGACAGGGAGGCGAGGCCCGGCCTGTAGCAACGTAGGGCGATTTTTGTGCGCCCGTGGCCGGTACCATTCGCCGGCCCGGGCTTTTTTTTTGCCGGGACTCGCAGCCCAAGGAGCTCCCATGTTGCACGCCACAGAAGTAATCGGCGCCGAGACCTACGACTCCCTCGGCAACTACGTCGGCCGCGTAAAAGAAATGTTCGTCGAGCCCGCCGACCAACCCAACCGCATCGCGCAGCTTCTGCTAGGCCGTGGCCAATACCGGCCGCTCGTCGCCCGTTACGACCAGATCGCCTCCGTCGCCCCCGGCAGAATCATTCTCACCACAGACGAATCCGCCCTAGCGCTCTACCACCCCAACGAAGCTTGGCTAGCCGTAGGCAAAGATCTGCTCGACCAGCAAATCATAGACACGAATGGCAGAAAGGTCGTCCGTGTAAACGACATTGATCTCTCCGACCAGCGCAACAACGGCAACACCGAACTTCGCATCACTCAGGTAGACGTCGGCCTCCCCGGCGCCGTGCGCCGCCTGCTGCAGGGAATCGTCCCACCCATGGCTATCCGCCAGATTCAACTGAAGCTCCCGCCGCGCAAAATCCTCTGGGAATTCGTAAACCTCGTCGAACCCGACCCTCTCCGCCGCGTAAAACTGCGCCTTTCCAGCCAAAAACTCGAAGCCCTGCACCCCGCCGACCTCGCCGACATTATGGAAGAGCTTTCCCCTGACGAGCGCCAGGGCATCATCGGCTCCCTCGATGAAGAAACCGCCGCCGAGACCATCGCCGAACTCGACAAGCGCCTGCAAACGCAAGTGGTCGAAAAACTCGACCCCGAGCGCGCCGCGGACATTATCGAAGAAATGAGTCCCGACGCCGCTGCGGACATCCTCGCCAGTCTCGAGCCCGAAGCCAAGAATGACGTCCTCGAGGAAATGGAAAATCGAGAAGCGCAAGACGTCGAGAACCTCCTCAAGTTCGAACAGAACACCGCCGGCGGCATGATGACCACTGAAATCGTCGTCGTCGGAGAAGAAGCCACTCGAGGCGAAGTCGTGGACTACATTCGCTTCCACGAACTCTCCCCCGATCAGCTCGATAACGTTGTTCTCATCAATAAGGATGCTGCGCTCTCCGGCACCGTGCCCATCGCGCGCCTGCTGCTCTCTGACTCCGATCAACGCATGTCCGAGCTAGCCTTCGAGCCGCTCCTGTTCGTAACTCCCGACGCACACGACAAAAACGTCTTCGAGCTTTTCGACAAATATAATTTGCGCAGCCTTACGGTCGTAAATGGAGCCCAGCACCCGATCGGCAACATCACAGTAGACGACGTAGTAAGCCGCATGAGGGCCAAAATCTAGCGCGAAGTTGAATTTGCGTTCGCGGTTGAATTTGTAGCGGCCGCCTGCTTTTTCTTTTTAGGCGCGCGTCGTTGGCGTTGCCCCTGTATTTGCTCTACCGTTGCGTGGGCCTGGAATTCGTTGGGGTACGGCATGCCGTGCCCGGCCTTGATGCAATATTTCGAATTCACTTTCAGAAAATGACCGACGAACTCACCAATTCGGAACCCAACACCACCTGGAAGACGCGCGGCGCCAACATCCTCCGACGCACCCGCATGACGCGTCGCCGCCTGGCGCTCTTCCTTGCCGTCGTCGGCCCAGGCCTCATCACCTCCAACGTGGACAACGACGCCGGCGGCATCACCACCTACACCACCGTCGGCGCACACTTCGGTTACACCATGCTCTGGTCGCTAATCCCCATGACCATCGCCCTCTACGTCTCCGAAGAAATGTGCGCCCGCATGGGCGTGGTCACTGGCAAAGGCCTTTCGGATCTGATCCGCGAAGAGTTTGGTTTCCGTTCCACGTTCTTCGTAATGATCGCGGCCCTGGCGGTAGATCTGGGCAACACCGTGGCGGAATTTGCCGGAATAGCTGCGTCCATGCAAATCTTCGGCGTCAGCAAATTCATTTCTGTCCCATTGGCGGGAATCGCCGTCTGGTTCCTGGTCGTGAAGGGGAATTATCGTCAGGTCGAAAAAATTTTCCTCGTAGCGTGCGCGTTTTATCTTGCCTATGTGGCCTCCGCGCTTCTGGCAAAACCGGACTGGCTACTCGCAGCCAAGGAGACGGTGGCTCCGTCGTTGCATTTCACCACCGATTACCTGCTAATGCTCACAGCCCTGGTGGGCACCACGATCGCGCCCTGGCAATTCTTCTATCTGCAAGCCGGCTTCGTCGAAAAGCGCGTAGGTCCCAAACAATACAAGCATGCCCGCCTAGACGTCCTAGTCGGCAGCATCAGCTGCATGGTGATCGTCTTCTTCATCATCGTCTGCTGCGCGGCCACACTGAATAAGAACGGCATGGTTGACATCACCGACGCCGCCCAGGCCGCCGCAGCCCTCGTCCCGCTCGCCGGACGCTGGGCAGGCTATCTCTTCGCCTTCGGATTGCTCAACGCCTCTCTCTTCGCGGCCTCGATCCTCCCGCTCTCGACGGCCCACGTAATTTGCGAAGGCTTGGGCTTCGAAGCCGGCATAGACCACAAAGTAAAAGAAGCCCCCGCCTTCTACGGCCTCTACACCGGCCTGATCATAGTAGGCGGCGGCATCATCCTTCTCCCCAACGCCCCCCTCTTCAAAATCCTGGTCCTCTCCCAAGTCGCCAACGGCGTCTGGCTCCCGGTAGTCCTGATCTTCATCCTCCTGCTAATCAATCGCCGCGACCTGATGGGTGAGCACACCAACACCTGGGGCTTCAACCTGGTCGCCTGGGCCATGAGCATAATAATGATCATCCTCACGCTCGTGCTGGTCTACGCCGCCATCACCCAACCATCCAGCGCCGGCCTAGTCGGCACTCTGACCCACTCCCCGTGACGCCGGAACAAGCATCTCTCCGGCCTTGCTCTGCGCCTCCGCGGCAAAAGCCTCTTCTTCCCGTTTGCTTTTAACGCTTAACTGTCAGCTTTCAACTCCTAACCCGCCTTGCGCGCCACCACTCGCTGTGCTAGCTTTTCACTCCGCGCATCCCCGAGTGAATCCGAGTGAAAGCATCCGATCTCTTAAAACCCGCCAACCGCGAAGAAGCGGACCTGCTCGATAAACTCGATCTGAAACAATTACCCCATCACTTGGCCGTAATCATGGACGGCAACGGGCGCTGGGCCCAGCGTCGCCATCTCCCCCGCATTGCCGGACACCGCGCCGGAGTAAAAGCCGCCCGGGAAATCATCGAAACTAGCGCGCGCCTCAAGCTGCCGTGCCTCACCTTGTATGCCTTCTCTCTGGAAAACTGGCGACGCCCCCAAGCCGAAGTAGATTTCCTGATGCGTTTACTCCGCGAATACCTGAAACGTGAACTCCCAGCCATCCACAAGAACAACATCCGCTTGCTAATCATCGGCCGCTCCGAACAATTACCCGAAGCCGTCCGCAAAGACATCGAAGCCGGCATGCGCCTAACCGCAAAAAACACCGGCATGAGATTAGTAGTCGCGTTGAACTACGGCGGCCGCGCCGAACTCGTTGACGCCTTCAACGCCATGCTCGATCAAGTCCGCGCCAACGGCATGTCCGCCTTCCGCGCCGACGAACAAACCATCTCCGAGCATCTCTACACCGCCGGCCTCCCCGATCCCGATCTGCTCATCCGCACCAGCGGCGAGATGCGCGTCAGCAATTTCCTGCTCTGGCAAATCGCCTATGCCGAACTTTACGTCACCGAAACTCTCTGGCCCGATTTCTCCCGTGCGCGCCTGCTCGAAGCCCTGGCCGATTTCCAAAAACGCGAACGCCGTTACGGCGGCCTAGGCACAGCCCGCGAACGGGGCAGAGCAGCGGTCGCAAACGCCGCTACCCACAAATCCAACGACACCTCAGGCCGAGGCTAACGCCGAATGCTCCTGCGCCTGGCCACCGCCGCCGTTTTGATTCCCATCGTAGTGGCGCTGGTGTGGTGGGCTCCGCCAATCGCGCTCGCAGGCATCGCGGCCATGGTGGCAATTCTGGCGCTGGTGGAGTTTCTGAATCTCGGCGAACGCATCGGCCTGCGCGGCTTCAAACTCTGGACGTACTTCTGCACAGTCCTGATTTTCTACGCGCAATTTTCCCTCGGCCGCGTCGAAACGCACGCTCTGTCTTCCAGCCTCTCCATGGTCCGCGATGCGGCTGGCGGCACTCTCTCCATCGAAGCGGCCCTGCTTATCTTTCTTTTCGGCTCCGTAGTCCTCGGCCTGCTAACCAGGCGCCCACTTCACGACGTGCTTCCGGCAATCGCTATCGGCTCCGCCGCGTTACTTTTCATCGTGCTGCCCTTCAGTTACATCGTGCGCCTGGATGAAATCGAACCCGTGGGCCGCCAATTGGTCCTGTTCACGCTAGTTCTAGTCTGGGCGGGAGACATGCTCGCCTACTTGGTAGGAAAATCCCTGGGCCGCGTCCCCATGGCCCCGGCGCTCAGCCCAAAAAAAACCTGGGAGGGCGCCCTAGGCAACGTCCTGGCCTCCATGATCGTAGCCGTTCTCTTCGCCAGATGGATGCAGACCGACGTAATCACACTGTTAGTGATAGCCGGAATCGCAAACATCGCAGGCCAAGCCGGCGACCTGATCGAATCTGCCTACAAACGCGGCGCCGCCGTAAAGGATTCCGGCGGCCTACTCCCCGGCCACGGCGGCATGCTAGACCGCATCGACAGCCTAATCCTAGCCAGCCCGGTAGTCTGGCTCCTCTATCAATGGCTAGCCCGCCCCCAGTAGGTGCACCTTCGAAAAACGATCGCGTGCCACGATCCCTATGGAGTGCGACGACTTGCCGCCGCTTTCGTCGACCCCGAAAGCCCGGCAACAAAACGACCTAGGCGAGGCTTGCCTCGCCGTCTCTGATTTGTACGTCGTCATCCTGAGCGCAGCGAAGGATCTCTCTTGCGTTCCTCTGCGCCTCCCCGGTAATTCTTGCTTACTCCGATTTAGCTCCGCTTTTCTCTTTGTACTCGGTGCAAAACCTTTTGACCTGCTCAACCGCATGCCCACAACACACGCCGCAAAACCGAAGTTCGCATTCTCCCCAGAACCTCTATAAAATATGACGCGAACAAATGAAACGAATCTCCATCCTGGGCTCCACAGGCTCCATAGGCCGCCAATGCCTGGACGTAGTCGCGACCAACCTCGGTAAATTCCAAGTAGTAGCAATAGCCGCGGGCCAAAACGTAAAGCTAGCAGCCGAGCAAGCCCGCCAATGCAATCCACAAATAGTCTCGGTGGCTACAGAAGAAGCTGCCAAGGAGCTCTGCGCGATCCTGAAATCCTCGCGAGAAAAGAACCAACTTCAACCAGAAATCCTCTTCGGTCCAGAAGGCATGGAACGAGTGGCCACTCACCAGGAAGTGGAAATCGTAGTGTCAGCAGCAGTAGGCGTAGTAGGCCTCCCCGCCACCTACAAAGCGATCGAACAAGGCAAACACATAGCCCTGGCCAATAAAGAAGTCCTGGTAGCCGCCGGTGAAGTAGTAATGGCCGCGGTCCACCGCGCCAAAATCGCGCTGCTCCCAGTTGATTCCGAACATAACGCCATCCACCAATGCCTCCGCGCCGGCGAACCACGCGAAGTAAAGCGCCTGATCCTCACGGCCTCCGGCGGCCCGTTCCGCAAAACGCCGCTATCCCAGTTCTCAAAGATCACGCCCAAACAAGCCCTGGCGCATCCAAATTGGAAGATGGGTCAACGCATCACGATCGACTCCGCCACCCTGATGAACAAAGGCTTCGAAGTGATCGAAGCCAAGTGGCTCTTCGGCACAGACCTCGACAGAATCCAGGTCGTCATCCATCCGCAATCCACAATTCACTCCATGGTCGAATTCGTGGATGGTTCAATCCTGGCACAACTCGGCCCAACGGACATGCGCATGCCCATTCAATATGCGCTAACCTATCCCGAGCGGGCCCCGTCCAATACACGTGCTCTGGACTGGTCCACCCTGCGCAAACTGGAATTTGCAGCAGTACCCGCGAAGAAGTTTCCGTGCCTCATGCTCGCAAGAGAAGCCTCGCGCCTGGGCGGCCCGCTCCCATGCGCATTAAACGCGGCGGATGAAGTCGCCGTAGCGTCATTTTTGGAGAAACGCTTGCCATTCCTGGGGATCGCAGCAGTGATCGAAAAAGTGCTGGAAAAAATGCCGCGCACCTCACTGCACAGCATCGCTGATGTACTCGAGGCCGACGCCGAAGCCCGCCGCCTGGCGCGTCTCGAAATCCAACTCGTATCGCGGCGCGGAAAGAATTAAAGTACTCTTTGAGGCCTTATGCATAATTTCTTAGTTGATCTCGTTACGGTCACCATCGTCCTGGGCATCATGATTTTCGTCCACGAGTGGGGCCACTTCGCGGCGGCCAAACTCTGCGGCGTCCGCGTGGACGTTTTCTCCCTAGGCTTCGGTCCGCGCCTATTCGGTGTGAAGCGCGGTGACACCGATTACCGCATTAGCGCTCTCCCGTTCGGCGGCTACGTGCGCATGGCTGGTGACAATCCCCTCGAAGAACGCACTGGCGCCGGATATGAATTCCTCTCACGCCCGCGCTGGCAGCGCGTAATCATCGCCGTCGCCGGTCCGGCAATGAATTTCGTCCTTGCACTCGTAATCCTGTGGGGAATTTTCTGGCGTCTCGGCATTCCCTCGCCAGTCTTCGAACACCAAACCGCCGACGTAGTCGCCGTACCACAAACGATGCCCGCCACGGGCGTGCAACCAGGCGATCGCATCATCGCCGTAAATGGCGTTACAACTCCAACCTGGAAAAAAGTATATTCGGAATACGAGAAAGCCAAGCCCGGAAGTCCGATCACGATCGCGGTCTTGCGCAGCGGCGCGAACCAGATTGTCACGGCCACTGTGCCCGAGCACCCCGGCTTGCAGGACAATTTGTTCGGATACCCTCCGCTGGCGGTCGTCATCGCTGAAGTTGACGCCGGCACGCCCGCCGACCGCGCCGGGCTAAAGCCGGGCGACACCATCATCGCGATGAACGGCAAGCCCGTCGTCACCTGGCCACAGTTGGTCGAAGGCGTCCATCAATCCGGCGGACACGAAATTCAATTCCAGGTCCGTCGCGACGGCCAACACCTCGAATTGGATATCACGCCCATGCAGGGAACCGACCTTGAAGGCCAACCGGTCTGGCAAGTCGGCGTGCTGCCCAACACCGATGAAGACTACGAGCGTCAATCATTTGTCGAAGCCGGCAAAGACGCCGCTGCTTCCACCATTTCCGGCATCCGCCAGATCGGTCAAGTTCTCGTCGGCCTCTTCAGCGGCAAAGTTTCGATCCGTCAGCTAGCCGGCCCGGTTGGCATCGCGCGCATTTCCGGCGAAGCCGCCAAGCGTGGCCTACCGACTCTGCTCGAGTTCATGGCCGTAATCAGCCTCAACCTCGGCCTGTTGAATCTTCTACCTATCCCAATTCTTGATGGCGGTCACATCCTGCTGCTAGCCATCGAAGGCATTCTTCGCCGCGACCTGAGCATCGCCGTAAAAGAGCGCTTCGTCCAAGTGGGCCTGGTCTTCCTGCTAGGCATTTTCGCCTTCGTAATGTACAGCGACATCCTAAAAGCAGTGCAAAGCCACCGGTGATTGAAACTGCCAGTGCCGCGATTCGGTTTTCGTGGCACAGCCGCTCGTGGGAGCCTCGTCATCCTGAACGAAGCGAAGGATCTCTCTTCGCGGTTGCGTTTGATTTCGCAGTGTGAGCCATTCTGGCGTTTCTGGGCTCTGAGGTCATGATGACGAAAATCTTGCTGGCGCTCCTTCTGTTAGCCCTTCCGACGTTCGCGCAGGATTCCGGTGCGGCCGCTCTGGCCGCTGCGGGATGTGGCGCGCCCGAAACCGAGTTCAACGTAAAGCTGGACAAGAAAAGCCATCCGCTTCCCCAGCCGGAACCGGGGAAGGCCACGGTCGTGGTTATCCTCCAGGCTGGTGGCGTTTGCGTTGGCTGCATCATCGTAAAGGCCGGAATTGATGGCTCGTGGGTCGGCGCGATGGAGCGTACTTCCTATTCTTTTTTCTCAGTCGCACCGGGGGATCATCGCGTCTGCGTCGCACAGCAATCGCGGCTCAAGGGGCGCTCCGAGACGGCCGGGGCGGCAAGTCTGACGGCGGAAGCAGGGAACGTCTACTACCTCCGCGTTTTCGGCATCAATAATAAAAAGCTGCTCCTGAAGCCCGTGGATCCTGCCGAAGGACCACTCCTCCTTAAATCGGCAGCCCTCAGCACCGCGACGCCGAAAAATCCATAGCGCTTCGGACGGGCAGCACAGCAATCTTGCCTGTGCTCTTCCTTTTGAATTTGTTTTCGAACTTGGGTTTGAAGCTGGTTTTGAATTCGGTTTTGAATTCGATTCTGACTTTTCGGGCGCGCCATCCGTCCTGTTTTTGTTTCATGGGAAGGGTGGGGGTTTGGACGCAGCACAATCCACCGTGCAAGACAGTGCGTCGCCGACTTGCCGTGGTCTTCGACTCGCAACTATCAACTTTCAACTATGAACTTTCGGCTCCTAATTGGCGCCCCACAACTCCGCCACTCGCTCCCTTGACCGCATTTGATATACTGTCCGCAGACACATGTCTGCCACTCCAGCACATCGCGTCTCCACCGGTGAACGCATCAATCACGAACTCCCCGGCCATCTCGAACGCGAGCTGGGCGCCCGCGGCATCCGCCTTACTCGCCAGCGCCGCGTTCTACTGCAGGTAATGGACACTGCCCGCCGCCACCTCGACGCCGACGAAATCCTGCAACGCGCCCAAAAAATCGACCCGCGCGTAACCCGCGTCACTGTCTATCGCACTCTCGATCTGCTCAAGCGCCACGGCCTGATCGACGAACTCGACCTGCTGCATCTTCGCGGCGATCGCCACTTCTACGAAAGTCACGGCCCGCGCGACCATATCCACGTGGCCTGCATTCGCTGTGGCAAAGTCCGCGAATTCGAGAGCGAACTTTACGAACAGTTAAAATCTCAAATTTCCCGCGACTGCGGCATAGAAATCACAGTGACCCGCACCGAAGTAGGCGGCCTCTGCGCCGAGTGCCGCAAACCTCGCTAACCCTGAACGATCTCGCGCGGCTAAATTCGGAAAGTCATACCAAGACTACTGGCGGGCCCACGAACCAAAGAAGAAATTCAAACTGAAGTTTTTCCCTGCAGAATCTCTAAGAAGTTTTCCGATCACGCTACTCGCATCGTCATCCTGAGCGAAGCGAAGGATCTCTCTTGCCTTTCTCTGCGTCCTCTCCGTCTGTGCGGTAAATCTTCCCCCTGTTCGTTATCGCAGTTGACTCTCAACTGTCAACTTTCAACTGCTCTAAAAAGGCATCACCCCATACTTCCCCTCAAACTCCGCCAAAGGCACCATATCAATTGCATCCCAAGGGCACCCTTCCAAAAACGACCCATCCGGCCCCTTGCTGGTACAAAGCTTGCACCCGATGCACAAAAGCGGATCCACCAAAATCCTCCCAAACGGTGGATGGTCCGCATCCGGCACCCAGAACATGCAATCCGCCACCGGACAATACTCCACGCAAGCCGGCGACCCCGAGCACCCAGTACACATCTCGTTGATCACCGCCACGATATGAGGCTTGCGCTTGCGCTTGGTATTCGTCCCTTCGGAAATTGGCTCACACTTCTGAATCTCGCCGTTCACATAACGCGCCACTGCCGGGGTATATTCAGTCACGGTCGCTCCATATGAACCGCCGAACTCGCCACATTCTCACTGCACGGGGCAGGGAAGTCAACGCTTTGCTGGCACTTTGCTGGCCTTACGAAAACGCCCCAATCACCGCCGCCGTGAACTCAGCCGTAGACGCCGTTCCCCCCACATCGCGCGTCAACAACTTGCCCTCGCGATACACCCGATGCAAAGCATCCTCAATTCTCTGCGCCGCCTCCATCTCATCCACATGCCGCAACATCAAAATCGCACTCATCAGGAGCGCCGTAGGATTCGCGATCCCCTTGCCAGCAATATCCGGCGCCGTCCCATGCACCGCCTCGAATATCGCGACGGTCTCCCCCATGTTCCCGCTCGGCACCACTCCCAATCCGCCGACTAACCCCGCTGCCAAATCACTCATAATGTCGCCATACAAATTCGTCAGCAAAAGCATGTCAAACTGATGCGGATTGATCACCATCTGCATGCAAGCATTATCAACAATCAATTCCTTGTACTCGATCTCCGGGTATTTTTCCGCCACCTTGCGCACCGAAGTCAGAAACAATCCATCCGACAACTTCATGATGTTCGCTTTATGAATCGCGTGAATCTTCTTCCTTCCATACTTCCGCGCATACTCAAACGCGAACTTCGCCACCCGCGTCGAAGCCTTTTCCGTGATAATTTTCAAGCTCTCCACCACGCCGGAAACCACAGTGTGCTCGAGCCCCGAATAAAGGTCCTCGGTGTTCTCGCGGACCAGCACAATATCCACGCCCAGATACCGCGACTGCACGCCCTCCAAATTCTTCACCGGCCGCAAATTCGCATACAAATCCAAAGCCTTCCGCAACCCCACATTAATGCTAGGCGGCCCACCAGCGACGGCTGTCGCGAGCGGCCCTTTGAGCGCCACCCGGTTCTTACGGATTGATTCCAAAACCCCCGAGTGCATGAAATCCTGCCCCCGCCGCTCGATCTCCGCCCGCGCCGGAATTTCCTCCCAAGTAATGTCCACGCCCGCCGCCCCGATAATCTGCTGCACCGCGTGCGACACTTCCAAACCAATCCCATCGCCAGGTATCAAAGTAATTGTATGTTTCATAGTGTCTTTTTATTTTAGGGGAATCGCCCAAGCTTGTACATGCAAGGCAAGTATCGCATCCCCGATTGATAATCAACTCCCGCGCGTAGATTCCAATCGGAATTCGTTTTCCGGACAAATCAGCTTTTCCGACTCACGTCACGCGCAATTGATCCGCCGCCTCCCCATCAGACTGCAGTCGCTTGAGCTTGCTGTTTTTCGATCCACGCCTCTTGTTCCAACCGCCCAGCTCCAGCGCCACCGCCGTGCAAGCACCTCGCAACTCGTCGGCCAGCCCGCGGTCGTCCAAAGTTCGCGCCACCACCATCCCACCGATGCACAAAGCCGCGATGCCCTCGGCGGTGACCCGCCGCCGGCGCCCGTTCTGAATCAAGCTCCGCTCCAGCACGCTCACCATCGCCTTGAAAACAGTTTCGAACGCAACCTTAGCCGACCTCCCGCTACGCGCCACATCCGTCGGCAACGCCACCATCGGACAAGAATTCTCCACATCCTCAAAATGCTGCCGCGACAAATACGCGCGCACCACCTGCGGCCCCACATCCGTAGACGACAGATCCACATGCACGCCTTCCCAGCAACTCTTCCACTCCGGATCCGTGAAGAAGCAGCCAAGCACTGCGGCATACAAATCGCTCTTGCTCCGGAAGTAACTGTAAAACCCGCCGTGCGTCAGCCCCGCGCCAGCCATGATTTGCTGCAGCGATACACTTTCGAATCCATGCAAGTTGAAAAGCCTGCGCGCGCTATCAATAATCAGTTTCTTCACTGCCGTCCGATGTCCGGCGGGGTAGGGCATAGCACCTCCTAATTCTTAACCAACCGAAGTATGCCTCGAACCGCGTCCACGTGCCCACTAAAACATTATGTTGAACATATTTTCCGCCGGTGTTGTCATACACCGGTACCCCAACCAGCAAGCTCACGAGCACTCAGGAGGATGACGATGAGCATTCGAACGAATAAGGCAGCCGTACCCGATGACCCAGCGCGCAGGCGAATCCTGGCCGGTGCCGCACTAGCCGTCGGCGGTCTTGTCCTTGGCAAATCAGAGGCTTACGCAAACGCCGATGACCCCATCTCCCACAGCGCCGAGTCCATTCACCAGGAAGTCGCCTTCACAGCCAGCCCGAAGCGCATCTACGAAGCTCTCACCGACGCCACAAAATTCCAGCGCGTCGTCGAACTCAGCAACGCCATGAAGATGCACATCCCCGCGGGAGCGCCAACGGCGCAGATCAGCACCGAAGTCGGCGGCGCCTTCTCCATGTTCGGCGGCATCATCGTCGGCCGGCACATCGAATTACTGCCCAACCAACGCATCGTCCAAGCCTGGCGCCCGGTCTACTGGAACCCTGGGGTCTATTCGATCGTGAAATTCGAACTCGCCGAAAGCAGCTCCGGCACCAGACTCACGCTCGACCACCGCGGCTTCCCCGACGGCGATGCGCAACACCTCCTCACCGGCTGGAACGAAAACTACTGGGAACCGCTCCGAAAATTCCTGGCCCAGCCATAGCGCACACGGCGCCCCACGCAGCATTAATCACGGAGCGTCCCGGATCTGCCACTCATGCTAATGTTGAACCGCGATCATGAACGAAAGCGGTCGGCGTATGCATTCGAATCAAGAACTGGAGCGCAGAGAATTTCTCGCTCTATTGGCGGTCCCGGCTTGCGCCGAGTTCGCCCGACGCTTCGCATTGCAGTCGGGGCAGGAAACCACCAAAGCCGACATAACGCTCCGTATCTCGCCAATCGAGCTCGAAGTCGGTCCGCGGAAAGTAATCAAGACCACCGCATACAATGGCTCCGCTCCCGGTCCCATCCTGCGCCTCCGTGAAGGCCAACCCGCCAGCGTCGAGGTGATAAACGACACCAAAATCCCCGAAATCGTTCATTGGCACGGCCTTTTCGTTCCTTCCGAGGTGGACGGCTCTGAAGAGGAAGGCACGCCAATAGTGCCTCCCGGCGGCACTCGGCGTTATTCTTTTGTGCCGCGCCCGGCAGGCACGCGCTGGTATCACACGCACATTCATGCTGGCCGGGATATGAACCGCTCCACGTACACGGGACAATTCGGTTTTCTCTACATCGAACCGAAAACCGATCCGGGCCGCTACGATGCCGAAGTTTTCCTCGCCCTCCACGGCTGGGCTCCTCATCTCAGCAGCCAGGGCGACGAGGGGAATCTCGAAGCGACGTATTCAGTTTATTCGATTAACAGCCACGCACTCGGATCAGGCGATCCGATCCGTGTCAAAGAAGGTCAGAAAGTACTTTTCCGTATCCTCAATGCCAGCGCCACCGAACAGCATCGCGTCGCCCTCCCCAGCCACAAATTCCAGATCGTCAGCCTGGACGGTAACCCTGTGCCAGTGCCACATGAAGTGGACGTAATCGAAATGGGGCCGGCGGAACGCGTGGACGCTCTGGTCACCATGAACAACCCCGGCGTGTGGATTTTCGGCGAAGCAAATAATCAAACACGAACGAACGGCCTCGGCATCATCGTGGAATATGCAAACCGCAGCGAAGCGCCGGAGTGGATCGCGCCGCCGAACATTGCCTGGGACTACACGATCTTCGGTCATACGGCGGAGACTCCCGAGCCCGCGGGAGGCGTCGTCCCGCTCGTCTTTCACAAGAAATTTGCCGGCAACCGCTGGGTGGACAACTGGACCATCAACGGGAAATCTTTCCCGAAGACCGATCCCATTCGCGTTCGCGCGAATAGTCGCTACCGCCTACGCTTCGATAATCAGAGCGACGAAGCCCATCCAGTGCACTTGCATCGGCACACGTTCGAGCTGACCAACTTCGCGGGCAAAGCAACGGCTGGCGTGCTCAAAGATGTTGTTGTCGTGCCCGCTAGAAAGCAAGTGGAGGTGGATTTTACGGCCGACAATCCAGGTCTCACGCTCTTCCATTGCCACCAGCAATTGCACATGGACTACGGTTTTATGACGATGGTGATGTACGAGACCTGAGGGACTTGGCCATGCGGGGCAAGCCTCCGGATCCTGGTCCCAATACAAGGGTTACCGAATCACTCCCCCAAATCATTCGCAACCATCCCACACCCTCCGGAATCTGATATAATGCACTTGGAATTATGCCCCGGGGTTGTCCCGGACATTTTGTGGAGGAACCGAGAATGGTCCAGTTGACACCAGTAGCCATCACCAAAGTGAAGGAAATCCTGACGCAGCAAAATCCCTCCCCGACCGGCCTGCGCGTCGCCGTTGTGGGCGGCGGTTGCTCGGGTTTCAGCTATCACATGGCTTTCGAGAACCAGGTCAATCAGAATAGCGACAACGTCTATGAATTCGACGGCCTGAAAGTTCTCGTCGATCAGATGAGTGAAATGTATCTCGACGGTGTGCAGATTGATTACATCGAGACAGTCGAAGGTTCGGGCTTCAAGTTCAACAACCCGAACGTCAAGAGCACCTGCGGCTGCGGTAGCTCTTTCAGCGTTTAATCGCGCCAGCTTCGCCGCCAACTGCGCTCTGCCGAAACTGCGCTTGTGTATGTGCGGATACGCATAACTCCCGAAGGAAGATTCCTTCGGGAGTTTTTTTTGCCCACCCGCCTCGGTAGCCGTTGTGGTCAGTAGCGCCGAGATCTCGCTGGCTCGGTTGCCGTTGAATTTGTAGCGGCCGCCTGCTTTTTCTTTTTAGGCGGGGGAGTTTGACTTTGCTTTTGACTCTGCCTGTGAAGCGGCCGCTCCCGCCTTTTGGGACCGGGCAGCAGTTGCTGTTGCTTCGCTTTCGTATTAGCGCACTTCAGTGCGCCATCGGCAACGCACCTTGATCTCACAAACCGTTGACACCTTAATGTACCCGAGGACGATACACACCATGCGCACGCCGCTCCTCCATCGCCGCTAATGAAAATCGCCCTGGCCCAGTTCAACCCCACTGTCGGCGACTTTGAAGGCAATTCAAAACGCATCCTCGAACTAGCCGCCGAAGCCAAATCCCGCGGCGCCGAACTCGCCGTCTTCTCCGAACTCTGTGTCTGTGGCTATCCCCCGCAAGACCTAGTCGAGCGCCCTTCCTTCGTCGAACGCAATCAACAAGAACTCGTGCGCCTGGCCAAAGCCATCCCACTTCCATCGCTAGTAGGCTTCGTAGGCGATGCCATGGACAAAACCGGCAAGCCGGTAGCAAATTCTGCAGCCCTAATCGCCGACGGCAAAATTCTCTTCGAACAGCGCAAGATGCTGCTCCCCACCTACGACGTCTTCGATGAATCGCGCTACTTTCAACCCGCGACCAGCCAGCTAATTTTCCCCTTCAACGCCGAACAACTCGGCATCACCATCTGCGAAGATTGCTGGAACGACGAACGCTTCTGGCCCTACCGCCTCTACGACCGCGATCCCGTAGCAGAAATTGTCGGGAAGGGAAGTAGCCTGCTGCTGAATTTATCGTCTTCACCCTACACGATCGACAAACGCTCTCTCCGTCATGACATGCTGCAAACCATCGCGCGCGAACACCGCGTCCCCGTCGTCTATGTCAACCAGGTCGGCGGCAACGACAGCCTCATCTTCGACGGCTCCAGCGTAGCCTTCATGCCCGATGGCCGCGTCGCCGCCCGCGCCAAATCCTTCGAAGAAGACCTGGTGATTTTCGATAGCATCACAGGCGAGGGTGATATTCGCCCGCTAATCGAAGACGAACACGAAGCCGCCTTCGGTGCCCTGGTCATCGGTACGAGGGATTACGTCCGCAAATGCGGCTTCCGCAAAGTCGTCGTCGGACTCAGCGGCGGCATTGACTCGGCGCTCGTCTCCGCCATCGCCGTCGAAGCTCTCGGCGCGCCAAACGTGACAGGCGTTGCTATGCCCGGCCCCTATTCCTCCGAAGGTAGCTGTCGCGACGCACGAAAACTCGCCGAAAATCTTGGCATCGAGTTTCTAACACTGCCAATCACTGAAGCCTTTGCCACCTATCGCCAGACGCTCGCGGGAACGTTTGCAGGACTTCCAGAAGATGTCACCGAGGAAAATATTCAAGCTCGCATCCGCGGCAATTTCTTGATGGCGCTCTCCAATAAATTCGGCTCGCTCGTTCTCAGCACGGGAAACAAATCCGAAATGGCGGTTGGCTACTGCACTCTTTACGGCGACATGGCCGGCGGCCTGGCAGTAATTTCCGACGTACCAAAGACCTTGGTTTATCAACTCTCCAAATTCGTAAATCGCGAAAGGGAACTAATCCCTCGCGAAACGCTGCTCAAGCCGCCGTCCGCGGAGCTCCGCCCCAATCAGAAGGACCAGGATACCCTGCCGGACTATGCCATCCTCGACCGCATCCTGAAAGCCTACGTCGAAGACGTTCGCAGCCCCGAAGAGATTGCCGATCACTACGGTTTTCCGCTGGACCTCGTCCGTTCGGTCGCCCTTCGCGTTGACCAAAACGAATACAAACGCAAACAAGCCCCCCCAGGCCTAAAAGTCACCAGCAAAGCCTTCAGCGTAGGCCGCCGCTTTCCCCTAGCCCAAAAATTCTCAGTTTAAACGTGCCTCAAGCTGCGAATTCACTTCTTCGCCCGCGACCAAACAATTACAATCTCAACGTTTTGCACTCGCACTCTTGCGCACTACCAATGCGCGAAAATACTTGGAGCCGAAAGATGAATCGTTGGTCCTTAACACTCATCACACTCATAGTATTCACCGCACCAATCTGTGCGACCGCGCAATCCGCAGCGTCAGTAAATATCGCGCCCGCCGAAGAAGCCCAAATTCTGAAAAATACCGAGTCCTTCGTCCGTGAACTCTTCGCCTGGGGCCCCGACTTCAAAGTAAAGACCGGTCCGCTAGCCCCCTCACCTTCCTCCTATTTCTACACAATCCCCATCGAAGTCACCGTCAACGGGCAAACCGACAAAGGCTCCGTCTTCGTCAGCAAAGACGGCAAAACTTTCTTCCGCGGCGAAATGTTCAACATCGCTTCGAACCCCTTCGCCGACAATCTCTCGAAGCTCCACACGGAAGGTAACCCGTCAGTCGGCCCCGCCGACGCGCGCGTAACAGTTGTTATTTTCAGCGACTTCCAATGCCCGCATTGCCGGCAACTAGCCAGCATCCTGACCACGGTAATCCCTCAATATCCTCAAGTCCGCTTTGTGTACAAAGATTTCCCGCTAACCCAGGTTCACCCATGGGCCGAAAGCGCCGCCATAGGAGCGCGCTGTGCCTTCATGCAATCGCCGAAAGCTTACGCTCAAATCCAGGAACAGCTTTTCGCCGAGCAAGACCTGATCTCAGCCGAAAATATCTGGGACAAACTCACCTCGTACGCTCAGCAAGCAGGCCTGGACCCTGATGCCTTCAAATCCTGCATGTCCTCGCCCGAAGCCAAAGCGGTCGTGGACGCCAGCCACCAGGAAGGCGAAGCGCTGAGCATCGGCAGCACCCCCACAGTTTTCGTAAATGGCCATCCTCTGACAGGCGTTGACAAGGCCACTCTGGAGCAATACATAAAGTACGGACTCTCCGCGGCATCTACCACAACCCACCACTAGTTCATCCAAAAAAAGAGCTCACGCCGAGCAACTAAGCCCCGAGCGATGCAAGTTCGCCTCGCGCGGCGAACTGCAGCTAACAGCATCCCAAAAGTGTCATAAATCCACCGGGGGAAACTGCAGCGATGCGTGCGCCGCAACCGACAAGCTGTAGGCGGCTGTAGCACTGATGCGCCCCACAAGTATCAAAGTCGCGGCGCGACCCCAGGATGCCGATCGTGCAACCTCAGGAAACGGACCGCCCGCCACCCCCACCAGCATCCAACCTACGGCTAACACTCGAA
>Ga0181520_10000404_pt1 | contig 95965 bp, 87 predicted proteins | sample PEATcosm2014_Bin_29_FD_132451 | JGI IMG/M metagenome (GOLD analysis project Ga0181520, IMG submission 132451) | Peatland microbial communities from MTU Mesocosm Facility, Houghton, MI, USA - PEATcosm2014_Bin02_30_metaG | ecosystem: Environmental > Terrestrial > Soil > Wetlands > Peat | place...
CCAAACTCGCGCTCAACCATTTCGGCTATGCGCGCAGTGGTCCAAAGATTGGTCCGGTACCCTACCTTGTTTTCAATGTATAGTTTCCCGGCTTTGTTCGCCATTTTAGTCTCCAGCATGGAGGAGAGTGGGATTCACATCCAAACATAAGCCGTTAAGAATGAGGTTGATGCAGAATCGCGTGAAATAAATACACCCAAAAGTACCCCCATTGAGAATTGATTGAGAGGTTTTGCTGGTAGTTGAAGGCTGAAACTACAACAAGTTTATGCGCATCATTGATGTGTTGTGCCCGCCTGGATTAGTGAATCTGCTTCTGTTTGCCAGTGATTTCACCATACAGAACCCGACCTCCTCCGCTCGAGGATCACGGTTGTGTGCCTGACTGCCGGCAAACCCGCGGGCCTTCAGGGAAACGCAAGTGCTGAACCCCCGTCAGTCTCCCCTTCACCGATCCACCGATAAAAACCAATCTTAAACAGCGGCCACGTGTGCCACACGTGTGCCGCCGTTCTTGTTTTTGGAGGCAACATGGCTCACCAGACTGACCAGGTCATCCGCCGCGGATCGCAAATGCGGATGGTGCGCATCTACTTCGGCCGCGATCCGGCAACCCGGAAACGCAAGTACATCGGCAAATCTATTCACGGCGTGTTGCGCGACGCACAGACCCACCTCAATCACATGCTCGCTGAGCGGAACCTCGGGCGCAATATCCCGCTCCTCCCGGCCAACGCTCGACCAGTACCTCGATCACACTGGCTTGAAATCTGTGCGCGGCCGCGCCTGCGGAGCAAGAGCTTGCGCGACTATAGCCTATGAATCATCAAGGATTACCGCCAGTCCATCGGCGGCATGCCATACTACAGCGTTGTTGTACATGCTCTGAGTGGATTGGAGCGTCTGTGGTGGAACTGGCTGGCGATGGCGGCCTGTAACACCGCCGCAATATATCCGCTATAGGCGCTGCGGGCTTTCGCGTGCGCGCTCCTCTGCAAGGTGAGCGCAAGTTCCGCAGCGGCCAAGAGGGAGATCGCCGGTCTGGTTGGATGAGTGCTAGAATGAGCCCAACCTCTTGGAGCCAACAGCCATGGAGCAGCCGGGATCAAAGGATTTCACCGTGTCCCCGTGCGGTATCACTGCACTGCTGCGCGACTGGCAGGCCGGCCGACCAGCGGCATTAAATGAGCTGTTTGAGGCCGTCTACCCTGAGCTGCACCGCATCGCCCAGCGACACAGCGGACGCGAGAAGATCTCCTCAACACTGCAATGCACGGCAGTGGTTCATGAGGCCTGGCTGAGACTGGCGCAGTCGCAGCGGGTGAGCCTGAAAGACCGCGCGCACTTTTTCGCTTTCTCAGCGCGGCTGATGCGCACGATCCTGATCGATCATGCGCGTACCCGCAAGAGTAAGAAGCGGGGCGGCGGAGAAACCATCTTCTCCCTGATGGATTCCGATGCCTCGGTCAATCCATCCGATGTCGAAATCCTGGATTTGAACGCCGCGCTCGAAGAGCTGGAGAAGCTCGATCCGGTGCAAGGCCGGCTCGTGGAGATGCGTTACTTCAGCGGCCTCAGCATTTCCGAGACCGCCGAGGCGTTGGGGGTATCGGAAAGCACCGTAAAGCGGGAGTGGGTGGTTGCCAAGACCTGGATTCGCAGGCGTCTGGTGGAGAGCGGGAAAGAACGGTGAATCCGGAAGGCTGGAAGCGCGCAAAGGAGCTGTTCTCAGCAGCTCTGGGGCTGCCCGAGACCGAACGGGAGGCTTTTCTCGAAGCCCAGCGGGACGAGCGGGAGATTCTCGACGAAGTGCGTTCTCTGCTGGCTACATATCGCGATTCTCCCGATTTTCTTGAGAACGCTGCGCCGGCATTGCTGGCTGAGCTGCGTTCGCGGGAGAGTGCGATTCCCTTTGCCGGCCGGCGCATCGGTGCCTGGGAGTTGGTGCGCGAGATCGGCCAGGGCGGCATGGGCCTGGTGTGGGAAGCGCGCCGGGCCGATCAGCAATACGAGCAACGCGCGGCGGTGAAACTGCTGCGCGCCAGCCTCTTTTCCGAGCAGGACGTCCGCCGTTTCCGCGAAGAGCGCCAGATCCTGGCTTCATTAAATCACCCTTGCATTGCGCGGCTGCTCGACGGAGGCATGCTCGAAGACGGCGAGCCCTATTTGGTAATGGAGTACATCGACGGGGTTCCACTCAATGGCTGGTGTGAACTTCATAAGCCGAGTCTGCGGCAACGCATCGCGCTGTGTCTCGAGATTTGCTCCGCGGTCGAATACGCACACCGCCATCTGGTGATCCATCGCGATTTGAAATCGGCGAACATTCTTGTGGGCGGCGACGGCACGCCCAAGCTGCTGGATTTCGGCATCGCGAAGCTCGTCCCTGAAGGGGGAAGCTACCGCACGACTGCGAACCTGCTCAGCCCCGAATGCGCCAGTCCGGAGCAGGCACGCGGGGAACGGATGACGACAGCCAGCGATCAGTTTTCGCTGGGCGTGCTGCTCTATCAACTGCTGACCGGACGGCACCCATTTGCAGCTCCCGATGTGAGCCCGATTGAGGCATTGCGCGCCATCTGCGAGGACGAACCGCGGCTGCCCAGCAGCGTCGCGGAGAACTGGAGCCGCGAGTTGCGCGGGGAGCTGGACGCCATCCTTTTGCAGGCGCTCAACAAGAATCCCGCCGTGCGCTATGCCTCGGTGAGCGCCTTCGCCGGCGATCTTCGCGCATGGCTCGGCGGCCTGCCGGTGAGCGCTGTCCGCGAGTCCCGGTGGCGGCGCAGTGCCAAGCTCGTGCTCCGCTACAAGGCGCTGAGCGCGGCGATTGCGACTGCGGTTCTGATGCTGGTGACGGGCATTCTCGTGACTTCGATCGAGGCCAGGCGGGCGCTACGCGCCGAGCGAGAGGCGCTGGCGCAACGCGACCGCGCCGAAAACTCGCAGCAGACGGCACAGTTGCAGCGGGATCGAGCCGTCGCCGCCGAGAAGGCCGCCGCGCAAGATCGCGACCGGGCGCTCAGCGCCGAAAGGTCCGAAGCGGCGGAGAAAGACCGCGCCGTTGCCGAGAGCCGCCGCGCCGACAACGAAGCCGCCACCACCCGTAACATCAACGATTTTTTAGAGAAGGACCTGCTGGCGCAGGGCGACCCAAAGATTCAAGCCAATCCCGAGAGGAAGCCCGATCCCGATTTGAAAGTGCGCACGGCGCTGGACCGGGCAGCGGAAAGGATTCAAGGAAAGTTCGCCGGTGAGCCGCTGATTGAAGCGTCTATTCGCCAGACAATCGGCGAAAGCTATTACGATCTGGGCCTCTACGCAGAGGCGCAGCGTCAATGGGAACGTGTCGTCGAGTTGCGTCGCAAATTCCAGGGCGACGATGCCAGCGAGACTCTCGGCAGCATGAGAGAATTGGCGGTAACTTACCGCGATCAGGCGCTGTTTACACAGGCTGAGCCGTTGCTGAAGCAGATTGTCAAAGTGCAGCAGGCAAAACTGGGCGCAAACGATAACGAAACGTTGTCGTCAGCGCTGGATTTGGCGGCGTTGTACTACGCGCTCGGCCGGTATCCTGAGGTCGAAGCGATGATGACCCATATTTTGCAGGTTCGCCGGCAATTGTATCCCGATAAAACCGACGAACTCTTCGAGGCTATCTACAGCCTCGCAACGACCTATGGGGACGAGGGAAAATACGCAGCCGCCGAACCCCTGGCCCAAGAGGCTCTGGGGATCGCACGGCGGCTCCACGGCGACGATCACCCGGATACACTGAAGGTTCTGCGCGCGCTGGTCGTGATCAACCGTTGGAAGAAAGATTTCGCCCAAGCCGAGAAGTTGCAAGCCGCGGCGCTGGCCGGCGACAAGCGAACTCTGGGCGCGGACAATCCGCACACACAGATCGACATGAATAACCTCGCCGTGATTTACCGGATCGAAGGGCGTTTCGCCGAATCCGAGTCTCTGCTGGAGCAGCTGCATGAGATCAGCCGGCGGGTGAATGGCGAAGAGAACCTTTACACCCTGGCTTACGAGACTTCCCTCACCCAGACCATGGAAAGCCTGGGGCAATTCGCCGAAGCCGAGCCGTTGGCCAAAAAGAATCTGGAAACGCTGCGGCGCGTCTATGGCGAAGATAACACCTGGACGATTACCTCGACGAGAACGCTGGGCCTGCTGTATTGCTTCACTGGCAGATTCAAAGAGGCTGAAGCTCTGCTGCAAAGAACCGTTGACGCAACCCGGCGTGTACTCGGCGCCGAGCATGTCAATCTGGCGACGGCGGCCACCTGGCTGGGCATTCTCTATCAGGACGAAGGCAAAACCGATCTGGCCGAGCAGACGCTGACTGAGGCCGTTGCTCTGGACCGAAAGAGATTCCAGCCGGGAGAGTTGATCACGCGCAGCGGGTTGACCAGTCTGGGCCGCCTGCGTCTGGCCGAGCAGCGCTATAGCGAAGCCGAGAGCCTGCTGCGCGAGGCGGGGAGCGGCGAAGGAAATCAACAGTTGATGATGTGGGATACCTGCGACCGCCAGAGCCTGCTCGGCGCGAGCCTGCTGGGACAGGGTAAATACGCTGAATCCGAGCCGCTGCTGATCGAGGGCTACGAAGGACTCCGGAAGCTGAGTCCCGCGATCTCCGTTGACGCCAATCTGCCCGAGGCGGGCCAGCGACTGGTGCAGCTCTATACCGCCTGGGGCAAGCCGGAGAAGGCCGCCGAGTGGCGTCAAAGGCTCGAGCGCCCTGAAAAGTAGAAACCGTAGATTCATCGCTTACACCGCATTTCTCCGCTCCTTCTGCCAACACCTCGATTCATCTTTCAAAAAAATCCCGGATTTTGTGAACCGGTTTGTCCCGCGTTTCCGCTTATCCATGTTGAAGCGGTGGATTCCGGTCGAAGGCTGCGATTCCGGACCCCCTCCCGGGCAGAGCCGGAGGGGGACGCGCACACGATGGCGCGCGGCGCATCGCCGGCCAAAGCTCGAAGGAGAACGTGTATGCAAATACGAGGACGTCTTTTCCTTTCAACATGGATGGTCGCAGCGGCATTCTGCGTGTGCGCTTTGCGCGCAAAGGCAGAGAGCAACAACGAGTGCCAGCAGAGCTGCGCGGCAAGCAGTGCGCAATGCCATCAGAAGGCCGATGCGGAATATAGGCAGTGCATGAAGTATTGTTCGCCGGGCGCCGCGTACAGTATGTGCACAAAACAATGCGGCGCAAAACAGACCGGCACCGCGAATGGCTGCCAGAACGCCGAAAGAACCTGTCAGGAGCGGTGCGCGGCGAGTTCTGACTCGGGATCGAGCTACGGTAAGAAACCTAGCTTGCACTTACGCGTGCGTCCGGCCGATTTGGCCTTGTACCGCGTTGCCGTTTGGCGCGATGGAGGGCAGGACTAAAGTCGCTGCCATCGCCGGAGACGCAATCGCGGCCCTTGATGGCTTGCGATTTCTTCCGGAAAACCCAACCGCTCCTGCGAGGAGGAACGATGAAACACCAACGAATTGCCATCCTGGCCGCCATGCTGGCGGCCTTTGGAATCGCCGCGATTGCTGTCGAATCGGGCGCACAAAGCAGTGCCGGCCGCAAGCCGCGCGTGGCCGTTCTCGACTTCGACTATGCCACCGTGCAGTCCACCTCTGCAGCCATGTTCGGAAATGATGTCGACGTTGGAAAGGGGATCTCCAACCTCCTCGTCACGGACCTTGTCAAGAGCGGTTCCTACTCCGTGATCGAGCGCTCCGCGCTGGATAAGGTTCTGGCCGAGCAGAACTTCTCCAACTCCAACCGCGCCGACCCCACAACTGCCGCCCGCATCGGAAAGATCCTGGGCGTCGATTACATCATCCTGGGGAGCATCACCCAGTTCGGCAATGAGACCAACAAGCAGAATGTCGGCGGCAGTGGCGGCAACTGGCACGGCTTTGGCGTCGGCGGCATCGGCCACTCCAACTCCAAAGCCAATGTGGTCATTGACGCCCGGGTCATCAACATCGACACCGCGGAGATTCTCGCCGTGGCCGAAGGCAAGGGCGAGTCCAGCCGCTCCGGGCTTTCGTTGCTCGGCGGCGGCGGCAACTGGAACGGGTTTGGCAATGGCATCGTCGATTTCGGCTCCAGCAACTTTCAGAACACGATCATCGGTGAAGCCACCAAGAAGGCCGTGGACCAGTTGACTGCCGAACTGGTCACCAGCGCTGCCACGCTCCCGGTCCACACCGTCAAGGTGGACGCACTGATTGCTTCTGTCGATAGTGGCCAGATTGTGCTGAACGCCGGCGGCCGGGCCGGCATCAAGCAAGGCGATCAGCTTTCGGTGGTACGTGTCGGCAGGGAGATCAAAGATCCTGCCACGGGCCAGGTCATCCGCCGGCTCACCTCCAACATTGGAACCATTCAGGCTACTGACGTTGATGATGTCTCCGCAGTTTGCAACGTCGTCTCCGGCGCTGGCTTCCAGGTGGGCGACCACGCGGTAACACCGGGCACGTCGCCCGGCGCCGGCAGCCCAGCTGCTGCCCCAACCGGGGCGCCCAGTGCAGCTATCACGCCACAGCCACAGCCAACCGCAGGCACTTCGGTGCCTGCGGGCACACCCGCTGCTGCCGCTACGCCAGCCGATGTTGCTTCCGGCCAGCCCGATCTGACCGTGGTCAAGGCTGAGTTCATTCCCGGCGACAAGGTCGTTTTCGCAGACGACTTCTCCGACATGGCCGGCGACGAGGCCCCGCCGCACTGGAAGGTGCGCGGCGGCATGGCCGAGCTGCGCCAGGGCGGAGGCATCCGCCAGCTCACAATCCATGGAGACGATGTCTACCTGACACCCAACCTTTCCGAAGTGCCTCCCAACTTTACCCTCGAGGGTGACATCTTCTTCAGCGAGCACTGGGAATACGTTTATTGGAGTTTCGCCGACAAGAAGAGCAGTGACGTATTGAGTATCAAAGCCCGCCGGAACTACACGAACCTGATGCTCGACGTCAAGGCGAAGAACGGGCAAGAATTCGAATCCCTGGCCGCCAATTCGTTCCCCGAAGATTTTAGCCAGCCAATCAAACTACAGGTCTGGTGCCAAAACGGCCGCATCCGCGTTTACATCAACAACAATCGTGTCGTCGACGCGAACCAGATTAGTCTGCCGCCGATGAACGCCCCCGTCGCAGACGTGGGAAACGCTAACGGCACGGCCTATGTCGGCTTCCGCAATATTCGCATCGCCGAGTCCACACCGGATTTTGGCAAGGTGATCGAATCCTCGGGCCGGTACGTAACCCACGGCATCCTTTTCGATACCGACAGCGATCGCATCAAGCCGGAATCCTCCGCCGTGATCCAGTCCATTGTGCGCGGCTTGCAGGCGAGCCCCGACCTCAAGGTCGAAATCGACGGTCACACCGACTCCACGGGCAATCCGCAGCACAACATGGATCTTTCCAAGCGGCGCGCTGAGGCCGTAAAAACAGTATTGGTATCGCAATTCGACATCGACGCATCCCGGCTGACGACTGCAGGTTTCGGCTCGTCCAAACCGGTCGCACAAAACACTACTCCGGAAGGCAAGGCGCAGAATCGCCGCGTGGAATTTGTGCGCAAGTAAGCGCAAGGCAACAAGCGCACGCGGCAAATCGCCGCTGTGTCGAATTGATTTGTGGGAAAGGAAATGATGCGGATCGCGCGTAGTACATTCTTGCTGTTGCTGTGCCTGCTGCCGGCGCTGCTGCCGGCAGCGGCTGAAGACAAGTTCGGAGTACCGGTTTACGCGGGCGCCAAATACGACGCCGAAACCTCTGCATTTGTGGTGCAGATGGGCGGCCAGGCGGCCTGCTACCAATCTGCCGACGATCTTGCGAAGGTGGTGGCTTTCTACAGCAAACTCCCTGGCATCGTCGTCATCCACACCAGCGCAAAGGGCGCGATGTTCAAGCTCAACGGAGTGAGCATTACCTTGCAAAGTCCGTGGATGAACATGAAAACCGGCGCGCGCAACACTGACACACTGATATCGATTGTGAGGAATTGACGCGCGGCGCGCAGCACTTTTCATGCCGCTGCTTCCTTGCTGAGCGGCGTAGACAGCCGATCTCCGTAGAGCCCGGAGACGCGCAGGATCGACGAAAGAGGGAGCTCAGGGGAGTCTTTGGCGTCGTGGGATTTAGTGCGCGAAATCGCGGTTCTGGGTTGGATACCTGGAGGTCATTCGGCGGCCTTGCTGCGCTCCTGGAGTTCCTGGGCCACGCCGCAGAGGCGCGCCGCGCAATTCGCGGTGTCGTTAGCAAGTAGAAATGTCCGCTTTTGAGAACAAATGAAGTGTCCGGTTTTGTTTAGTTAGTCATCAGCCGTAGTAGAGGCGGTGGTAAAGTGCGAATCCCGCGCATTTTGCGGGATTTGCAAGTTGAAAGGGAAAGTCTGCTTTTGGACTTTTCCTTTCAACGTCTTTTCCACGGCCTTGATTTGTTTTTTGGTCAGCGGCGTCAAGAGTGTTCCTTCCGCGCTGTAGTGTCCGACGCGATGTCCTGCGATCATCAGGGTCAGCGTAGTGTCCAGATGTTGATGGATGATCGCCTTGCATCCAGCCAAGGTGGGGCGCCACTCGGCCCGCTCAATCTGCATGACCAGGTTGTTAAAGCGTATGGTGTTGTCTCGGTTATCCTGCCGCTGCTCGTGCCGAATGCACCGCATTCTGCCACCCTGTACAACGTCATGCTGCCACCTTGGTACAGTTATGCTGTTAGTTAGCACACTGGAATCCTGCCAAGTGAAGTCCGGTGGACTGAGCAGCATCATCTATGCCTAAGGCGTGAGCTGGTGTTATCGAAAAGATAAATACCAAGTAGCCTGGTTTACGCTCGCAACTTCGGTTGCAGGATTAGGTGTATTTCTCCTGTCGTAGTCCCCGCCAAAGAGTAATTCAGCCAATGGTCCCGGAACAATGGTTCATGCTTCTGATTTAAGGATAATACATTGACTATTATGTTATATAATGGTCTTGAAGAGGCAATATATTGGCGTTTTATCTCAGTACGGTGCAAGAGGTACAGACAGGAATTGCCGGGCGGTTCAAGGCCCGGCGTCTTGCCATGAACCTGACACAGAGAGAACTGGCGGCTCGCTCGGGCGTGACATGGAGTTCGCTGAAACGATTTGAGCGCGAAGGATTGATCGCGCTGGATTCGCTTCTGAATCTAGCCTTGGTGCTGGAGTGCCTTGACGATTTCGACAAGCTGGCAGTGGAACACCAGCCAATCCCAGCCGCTCAATCGCTCGACGCCCTGCTGACCACGCCGTCGTTGCGGCGAAGAGCGACGGGAAGTAAAGGACGCAACCATGGCGTATAGCCCGACAGAGTTGTTGACCATCTATCTGGACGCACAAAACCGACGCCGCAAGGTAGGGCGCCTCGCGTTCAAGGATAGGCGGGTCCTTTTCGAGTATGATGCCTCATTCATCGCGTCAGAAATCGAAATTTCACCGATCAAACTTCCCCTCAGGCCTGGCGTGTCCGTCGCGGACACCACGATCTTCGACGGCCTGTTCGGCGTATTCAATGACAGCCTGCCGGACGGATGGGGCCGACTCCTGCTCGACCGCACAGTGGAAAAATATGGTATCCATCGCGGCCTACTGAATCCGCTCGACCGGCTGGCCTATGTGGGACGGCACGGCATGGGCGCTCTCAGTTACGAGCCGGAGCTGAGTCTCGAAAACTCTGATAATGCTCCACTGTCGCTCGACAAACTCGCCGAGGAATCAGCCGCCGTGCTGGCCGGAGAAAACGAAGAGGTATTCGAGGAGCTACTGCGGCTAAATGGCTCCTCTTCGGGTGCCCGGCCCAAGATCGTGGCGCAAGTGAGCGCCGACAAGAAAAAGATCATTCACGGCCAGCAGGAATTGCAACCCGGCTTTGCGCACTGGATGATCAAGTTTCCGTCTTCCCAGGACGCACGAGACGTAGGAGCTATCGAATACGCCTATAGCCTGATGGCAAAGGATGCAGGCGTGGAGATATCTGAAACCCATCTTTTCTGCACGAGAAGGAACAAATATTTCGGGACGAAACGCTTCGACCGGGACGGAGATACTCGCATCCATATGCATAGCCTTGGTGGCCTGATACATGCCGATCATCGCAGTCCTAGCCTCGACTATGATATGGTTCTGCGCGTGACCTTGGCGTTGACCAGGAATATTAAGGATGCGGAAAAGGCCTATGCGTTGGCCTGCTTCAACGTCCTTGCTCATAACCGCGACGATCATGTGAAGAACTTTTCGTTCCTTCTTAACGCGAGAAACGAGTGGATTTTCGCGCCTGCCTACGATCTGGTCTTTTCCTATGGCCCGGGCGGCGAGCAAAGCATGCTTGTCATGGGCGAGGGAAGGAATCCCGGCACATCCCAACTTCAATCATTGGGCAAACAGCACGGGTTAAAAAACGCACCGGAGATTCTGGAGAGGATGAAAAGGTCCGTGGCCAAATGGCCACGCTATGCCGAACTGGCAGACGTTTCGCGAAAATCCACCAAAGAGATCGCAGACAGGATCGCGTTGTAGTGATCATCTATATTATTCTTTCAGTCCCGGACACGGACGAATCGTGAATCGACGAAGTATCGCCAGACGAGGATATTCATAATTGGTAATCACCTCCAATGAAGATGGAGTGGTTCGAACACTTTGCACTCACTTGCGCCGTTGTGGTCTCGATGACAAGTGGCAGCGTTTCGCTGCATTGAATGGCAGCATAACACTGTATCCAGCTACTGAACCCCCGTCAGTCTCCCCTCCACGAATCCGCCAGTAAAACCAACCCTAAGCAGCGGCCGCATGTGCCACACGTGTGCCGCCTTTCCACATTAGTAGGCTGACCCGCACAACTGAGATTTCTTGCGATCAACTATCGTAAGAATTTGGCACCGGAAGGACCTGTTCGACTGTGCTGTGATCGTTTCAACCACAATCATGGTCGTGTTCTCTTCGCCAGTTACGCGGCGGACGATTGGGGCTCCGGAAGACCTTTCGCCCGTGCTTGTAGCGCGGAAAAGGAAAAGGAGAGGTAGCCCGCGCCTTCCTCGTCAATGAATGTCCTCGTCGGTTTGGCTCGCACAGCCACGCTGACGATCACGACGACCTTCACCAGCACAACCGCGAAGCTCTCGCGCGCTCCCTTGCAAATGCGCGCCTTGCTTGGCGCGGGAACAGCGCTCGCATCTTGCTTCGTACTTGTTCTGCCGTTGCGGAGGCCGCGATGGATCAGGATGGTTTGGCTGCCGATCGTTCTGGCCGCATTTTTCCTGGTGAGTTGCGGCGGCAGCGGGAGCAGTAGTGGGGGCGGCGGAGGAGGGGGATCGACTCGATCGGCGGTAGAAAACACGCCCCCGGGCACGTACACCATAGTGATTACCGGCACGGCCAACGGTATTACCCACAATGCTGTGGTTTACGTGGTCGTACACTAACTCCAGCTTGAGATCTGAGACGATTAGTAATCCACCCGAAGATGGTCGAAATAGCTTGCCGCATCGAGGCTCATCTGAGTGCCTCGATTTGCCCTGTGACTGCGGAAGTGACGATTTAGATCAATCTGATTTTTCGTGCCACGCGCACAAAGACTCGGCCCGAGAGGCGTGAGGCCGATTCGAGGTGATAGCCGCGGGGCCAGCGATAAGCCATCGTCAAGGTGCCGGTGCTTCAGAGTCACCCTAATTTGACAAAAGTCGCCGCTATGTAATGAGTTCAAAGAACGAGGGGCACTTCTCGGTGCCCCTCGTTTGCAGATTCAGAATGTCATGAAGTAAAGCCGGATTGATTAGGAGTGGCGGAACGAGCCGAGTTGCCCGGCCTTGAAGAAGAATCCGCCGGCCAGCGTGAGCGCACTCAGGATGAGCATCGACAGACCGCTGTATTCCGGGACGTATGTCGGCGTGAAATCTCCAGTGCTACTGCCGTTGCCGCTGTCCTGTTGGATCAACTTGTTGCCGTCCACTGCCCAGAATGAGTCATGGGTACCTGCGCCGTTGCTCCAAATGTTGATGAACTCGGTACCGGCGGCATTCGCAAAGAGCAGACCGTAAACGTCCAGATATGTGCCCGGCGCCGTCGCTTTGAGAAAGAAGAGATCATCGTATTCGAAGGTATATGTACCGCCAAGGTACGGGAAATAGCCTGCGGAGCCTAAAAGTTGGAGTCCGCCTCCGGGGTTTGGCACCAGGGAAAACGTGGCATCGTCCCAGTTAAGGCCGCCGGCGGTTGCGTAGTTGCCGCTGGGCGAGGGCGCACCGCCGATTGTGAGCCAACCCGAAGCGTTAACGCCTGAGTCTGCGTAGGTAAAATCGTAGTTCTGAGCCGACGCCACCGGAGAGATCGCAAGAGCCGTTGCCAATGCGAATAAAGCAAGAATGACTTTCTTCATTTTCGTTTCCTCATCGGATTGGTGCTTTCAGGCCGCATATCAATCTCTGCTTTACGCAACGCCTGATCGAAAATCCAGTTCCCGCCTTCGTTAGTTCGATGCTCGCGCGACGCCTGAAGTTGTCAAGCCTGATAGTTCTTGCGATCTGTTACATGGAGTCGCAACATCCCCATGGCGTTCCAAGGGGGAGGCGGCGTTGCGCAAAAAAGGCTTTGGGAAAGATGGACCACCCAGCGAATTGTCGCATGGCCTCGTAAGCGGGCACTGTCGGTAAGAGGTGGCCGTGACACAAAACCACAGGGCACGATATCGTGCCCTTCGCTCACAGAAGCTGGAATTTCAGGAGAGCAAGATCAGGCTGGCCAGGACTTCTAGATTAGGCCTGCCTGCCTTTGTAAAAGAAACTACCGGCAAGAAGGAGGGCGCTGAGAACGAGCATGTTGCTGGAACTTCCTTCCGGGACGGCCGAAACCGTTACACCGCTAGCCGGCAGATTCTGAAAGTACATGTAGGGATCGTTGGGTAGCAACGAGCCCTTAGTATTGTTGTCATACACTTCGTAAGAGCCGTCAGGGTTGCCCCACAGGAAGGCGATGTATTCGTCGGTCGGGCCCCCAGCAGGGCTTATGTAAACTGCCACCGCATTGGCGTAATCAAAAACTGTGCCTGGAGCACCAGGTGCATTCGAGTTGGGGTAGAACTGATTGTCATAGGAGTAAACATCGCCATTCGATATCTCTATAAAGCTGGGGCTACCCAAGGTATCTTGCCCCGATGCAAGCGGGACAAGGCTCATCGAACCTACTACGCCGGTGCTTGGGTCCGAAAAGTTGCCACTAAATGAGGTAACAGTGTTGGAATCATACGGGAGATTGGCTAGATTCTGACTGGGACTTGTCGTAAAAATACCCGTAATCGTGATGTCATTGCCTGCGCTGCTGAAGTCAAAATTGTAGCTCTGGGCAGTCAACATCTCCGGAGCGATCACAAGAGCTATTGCAATTGCGAGTGAAACCAAGGATAACTTCTTCATTGTTCTTTTCTCCCGGATCGGCCCTTGCGGTTTTCCCAATTGAGGCTGCTTCTCTACCGAGGTTTTAGGCCCCTACTAAAATGTGACAAATACTTCGGCTCCACCAATCTTAGCGCGCCGCCCAAAGCTATCAAGCCTGATAATTCTTGCCACTAGTTGCAAAGAATGACACTCCCAAGCCTGGGAACGGTAATGGCACGTTCACGTTCGACTTGCACCGTTTTCGCTGCAATCTATACTCGATGCCGTGTGCAACGTTGTCAAGGATGATAATGTTTGCAACCATGTTGCAAATATTTGCGACATTGCTTGTTCATGGCCCACGCCTGCCCCAGTATTTTCCGTGCAGAATCTTAAAGATGAGGTTGAAACGCCGATCCAGCAGGGGCGGATCTGATGAGAGGAGAGGATGTGCGCTCGATCGGCTCTTCAAGAAAGAAGAGTCCACCGCGGTTCCAGGCTTCCTGGACTCCTCGTATCTAGAACGGGCGACGCTCGTTGCATTCCACGAAAGAGGACATGTCCGAGGGGCCTCGGTTGGACGTCCTACGCAACTCGCCAATCTGAACGGCGCTAGGCCGAGCCGAGGTCAATCGTGGGGTCTGCGTCAAGCCTTTTACATGAGCGCGGCGCTATGGGTTCCTTCAACTTAACTGGGCCGCGTCAAATAGCAGAACAAAAGTGAAGGGGCACGTTGCCGTGCCCCTCGTTTGCAGAATCAGAATGTCCCAGAAGTGAAGCCGGTTGATTAAGCGGCCAGGAACAAGCCAGATTGCCTGCCCTTGAAGAAGAAACCGCCTGCCAGAGTGAGCGCACTCAGGATGAGCATTGCCAGACCGCCGTATTCCGGGACGTTTAAGAAATTAAGCGTCTCACTAGGAATACCGTTTGCGTTCGCAGTAATGCAATCACCGCCTATCGAGCAGCCCGTAGGCGCGTAGCCACCTTCAGTCGTGGCGAAGTTGTAGAGATTGTAGTCCAAACCACCAGCGACAAACGAAAGGCCGTTTTCACTGACAAACTGCGGAGGAGGCGCGAAGACGTTGTCGTTGCTGGCAAAAGCGTTGGGATCAAGCAGAGCCATAGCGCCAACGTTCACCCCGTCAAGGTAAAACGTGCCAGTGAGGCCGGTGATGACGCCACCCGTAACAGTTAAGATTCCGTCGCCAGAGTAGCTGGTGCTGGCAAACGAGAAGTCATAGCTCTGAGCCGCTGCCACCGGAGAGATCGCAAGAGCCGCTGCCAATGCGAGTAAAGCTAAGAAGACTTTCTTCATTTTTCTTTCCTCATATTCCTCAACGGATCTGCGCCTTCTGGCCCCAGGTCCATCTCTGCTACAGAGCCCGATCGGCAAGCCAATCCTTGCTTTGCCTAAATCTTAGCCCGGCGCCCGAGGCTGTCAAGCCTGATAATTTTTGCAACTAGTTGCAAACAATTACATTCCCAAGCTTGGGGATGGTAAAAACACTCTCCTGGCCGCCGCCCACCGTTTTCACCACACGTTATGCTCGATGCCAGGTGCAATGTTGTCAAGAATGATAATTTTTGCAACCATGTTGCAAACATTTGCAACATGTCTTGTTCCCGGCTTATGCCTAGCCCAGCCTCTTTCGGTGCACACCGCCAAACGATGCGGCAGGAAAGCTGTTCCGGTGCAGGCGGTCCGGCGGGTCGCAAGCTCAGACCATTTGCCCCTTGAAGGAGCCAAGACGAAGCGCGACTTGCTTGCGATTCCAGGGCAATCGTATGAACGGCAAATGGTCGTCGATTGCCCGCCTTTTAGCACCGCCCCGACGGGGCTTTGTGGCAAATCACGGCCCCAAACCCCACGCTGAAGCGCGGGGCTAACGAACTTTGCGCCTCCGGCGCTGGAAATTGGAACCCGTTGCATCAACAGAATTCGTTCATGCAATTGCCCTGCTTGCGAACCTCCAAAGCGGCTTGGCTACAAACATTGCATATATAATGATCGCGATTGTATCGTGCCGACTTACTGTAAGTGCACGACGCGGCGATGGAGGCTTCACGGTGAAATTTTCTGGGTACGGACGCTCGATTGTTGTATTTACTTTGATTACTGCTCTTTTGTCGGCATGCTCATTGGATCCGAACGTGCGCAAGCAGAAATACTTCCAGAAGGGGCAGAGCTACTTCGAGAAAGGGAAATACCAGGAAGCGGCAATCGAGTTTACCAATGCCATCAAGATCGATTCGGGCTACGCCGATGCACACTTCCAGCTTGCTGAAAGCTACCTCCATTTGCAGCAAGGGAACCTGGCCTACCAGGAACTGACCCGTACCATCGACCTGCGTCCAGAGGACTACAAGGCTCGAATTGACCTGGCGAACCTGCTGATTCTGGGCCACAAGTTTCAAGATGCGCAGGCGCAAGTCGATCTGCTGCTGAAAAAGCGGCCGGACGATCCGGGCGTGCACGTCCTTGCTGCGAATCTGCTGGCTGTGCAAGGCAAGATCCCCGACGCAATTGCGGAGATGCAGCGAGCGATCGCCCTCGATCCAAAACGATGGGAACCCTACCTGGGCCTTGCTCTTTTGCAGGTGAAGGACCTTGATTTCGCTGCGGCAGAGGCAAGTTTCAAGAAGGTCATCGAACTCAATCCGAAGGCCATGCAGCCACACCTGGCGTTGGGAGAATTCTACCAATCACAAAAGCGCCTCGGCGAAGCGGAGCAGGAGTTCCGCAGCGCGCTCGCCATCGACTCAACGACTATGGGCCCACGCGAAGCGCTGGCAAGGCTCTACATGGCTGAGGGGAAGAAGGCCGATGCGGAGGAGGTCCTCAAGCAGGCCGTGCACGACCTTCCGCACAACCCGGATAGTTTCCTTGCGCTCAGTAACTTCTATTATGTGACCGGCGACCTGGATAAATCCGTGGCCGAATATCACGCACTCTTCTTGGAACGCCCGAAAGACTTGGTGGTCAGAAAGAAATATATTGAACTTCTTCTTCAGGCAAAGCGCTACGATGAAGCTCGCAGCCTGAACGATGAAATTCTAAAGGCCAACCCAAAAGACGACGATGCGCTGGTTAACCGAAGCCAGATGCAAATCAATTCAGGTGACGTCAGCAACGCCGAACAGACATTGCAGGCTGTGGTCAAAGATGTCCCCAACAACATCCAGGCCCACTACGCTTTGGGCGTTGCCTTCCAAAAACAGGGGAATCTGACCCAGGCCGTGAGCGAGTGGCGCGAGGCTTTGCGCCTGAACCCCAATTTCCTGGATGCCCAACGCGCCATTGCTGACGCCACCATGCATCAGGGCGACATGAATGGCCTGCAGGACGCTGCCAATCAAATGATCAGGCTGCAACCCGGGTCGCCGGAGGGCTACGCACTTCGGGCCCTTGCCAATATCAATGCCAAACACTATCCCGAGGCTGAACAGGATGTTCGCAGGGCGATCGCCGCGGCCCCTCAGAGCGTATTGGGCTACGTGCAGATGGGCAACCTGAGGTTTGTTCAGAAGCAGTATAGCGACGCCGCCAAGGCTTACCAGGAAGCCCTGGACCGGAGCGCCGATTCGACGGACGCTCTGCGCGGCCTGATGAACACATATATCGCGGAAAAGCAAATCGACAAGGCAATCGCTGCCGCAAAAGCGCAAATCGGTAAATCGCCCAACAATAGCAAGTTCTACGACCTGCTCGGCAGCGCGCTGTTCCAAGACAAGAGTGACCTCGGCGGAGCTGAAGTCGCGTTTGCGAAATCAGTTGCGCTCGACAAGAACAATTCCGATGCAGTGATCCAGCTGTGCCAGGTGCAGGCGGCCAGGGGAGAGATTGATCAGGCCATCGCCACTGGCGAGCAATCGCTTAGGGACAACCCCAGTCAGCCAAACCTCTTTATTGTGATGGGGAATCTGTATGAATCCAAGTCGGAATTGAAGAAAGCGGAAGGAGCATTTCAGAACTCGTTGGCTCTCAATTCCCAGAATCCCGTGGCCTCCAATGATCTTGCACGTGTGATGCTGCAAACGGGTGAAAACTTGGATGTCGCGTTGGCTCTGGCGCAAAAGGCGCGGGCAGGGCTACCCAATTCTCCGGGCGTCGCCGACACAATCGGGTGGATTTATTACCGAAAAGGAGTGTACCCGCTGGCGATTACTTTTCTCAAGGAAGCGCTTGATCAGCAGGAAAAAAACAAGTTGCCAGACAACCCCGATTTTGACTACCACCTTGGATGGGCATACGAAAAAACCGGGCAACCTGCGTTGGCCCGGCAGCACTTCGAACATCTATTAAAGATTCGTCCCAACTATCCCGCCGCTGCGGAAATCAAGAATGAGCTGACCCACTTGAAATAGTAATAGCTGGCGCTAACCGTTCTTTGCGCCAGCCACAGAAAATCGGACGGACAGGAGGGCGCTTTCTGCACCCTCCATGCGGTGGTTCAGCCCTGGCCTCTTCCGCCAGCCCGGGCTAGTCGGCTCTTTACCATTTATGTCCCTTTCGCTGCGGCCGGCGCCTGGTCCAATTCCATTCTCTCCGCTGAGCCTTCGCCCCTTTGCAAGATCCAAAGCAACGCGAGGATGACGGCCAGTGCGATCGCGAAGAAAATGATGCCTCCCTGGTGATGGAACCTTCCTGTCAGATATCCTGGGTCGACTCGAGTTCCAAGCATCGCGATCGCAAATATACGCAAGCCATTCTTGGCAACGGACAAAGGAACCGCCAGACCGATCAACAATGCCTTTCGCCAGGGCGAATGCAGTAGAAGCTGCGCCAGGACCATGGTTGTGACCAACAGCATCGAGCTGGATCGGATGCTGCTACACTCCTGAGCAACCAGCAGCGTCAGGCCAGGAATGGTTAGCTGGAGGCCGTCTTGAGCCACGGGAACACCAAACGCTTCGAAAAGCACGCGGGCCGACCAGGTAGACCCTTGCTGCAGCAGAGCTATGATCCCGTTCAACAAAGTGTTCGGAAACGGGACCAAACCGAACAAAAAGCACAGCGGGAATAGAACCGATCGGGAAGCTCTGGAGCCAAGGCAAAGTACAAATGCCCCAATCCACCACAAAACCAAGGCAAACATCCTGATCGAGAGCCGTACGTCGGCGGGCAACGAAGCTGACCACGCAAGCGAGGAGCAGGCGATCAAGACCGCGACCACCAGGAGACCGGAACCGGTACGAACGCTCAGGGCGAACTTCGTCCGCAGGAAACGCCACTCCAGAAAGATCAGAGCTACGCTAATAGGCAGAATCAGAAGAATGTGAGTGTATTCGTCGTTGCGCACTGACAGTGTGAAGGTGCCTATCAGGGGGCGCCACCCGACCAGCAAAGAAAAAACCCAGAATAGAGCAAGACCTGTCTCTTGTTTCGCTAACTTGGTCATGAACCGTTGTACTCCTGCGCCAACATCAGATGCGCTCAAAACAGGGCTATTACACCCTGAGATGATTTCCCATCAAAGGCCGGCGGCAATTGACTCTTCACGAAGAACGGATGACACGCCAGAATCTCCCTCTTGCAGTGCATCTGCTTGCTCGTAGATCAGCTGGCCGTTCACCATCCGGGCAAATGCCAATACCGCGCGTTCGGCACCGTCGCCTATAACCCGCCATGAATTGCCGTCTTTGACAACAGACATCCGGCTTCGCTCTCGCCACCAGCTATCGATCTCGCCAGGAAGCGCGAACCACAGGGGTTCCTGTTTGCGTAATTTCGTCAACTTGGCAAGCAAGTCTTTATAGACTGACTGTTCCTTATCTTCGGTAATGTAGTCGGGGTGAACGATGAAACTCGCGAGACCGTTCTTGGCAAGGATCAGCTCCACCTGCTCTTTCCACAAGTCGATCGAATGCTGGTTCAGCACGTAAAATAATGTGTAGTCTTGGATCGTGGTAACCGGTACTTCGAGGATGTCACCAATAAAATATGGCATCACGGTACAGCAGCCGCCGCGTTGCGGGTCAAGAGGTACGACATTCCCGAAGGACATGTCGAAGGAGAAATCAAAGTCCCCGTACCACTCAGCCTTGCGGTAAAGCGCAGCCGAACGATAGCCTTTCGCTCCAAACTCCTGTCCATAACGATTGATAAGGGCAACCCTGCGAAGGAATTCTTTTCGCTCATCGAACAGCCGGCCGTCGTGGTTCAGGTCCTGTACGCACACTTCAAATCCACGATCGCGCAGTCGGCTCAAGAATTCCGGAGTGACAGGGTATCGCTCTTCGGGAACGATCTGAAAGGACGCCTTAATTCCATACGAGTCGTCGATGTCCATCAGCTGCGTGCAAAAGTCGCGTCCCGGCACGGTTTCCACATCGTGTGTCATCGAGATGCAGCCGCGAGCGCCATTAGGCCAAAACCATATGAATGGAATACGATCGGTGCCGCTGACTCGCAGCGAGAGCAGCAACAGGTTTTCGCAAATACTCTCGACGGTGGTGTCAACGGGCCAATGCGGGAATTGTCTCTTCTGCCAGTTGGCGGCCCGGAGTTTCTGAATGAATCTGCGCAGTGTGCGGTTCGTAAAGGGGCGGAGCCAGTAGTAGATCTTCTTGAACGCGCACTCATGTCGACGTAGTTGGACGCTGTTATAGCGCTCCAACCGAAGATTGTCGATGACTTCATCAGGATCAAATGGCAGTACAAGCTGCTTGCCATCAACCAAAACGTTTGGGAGTACATCGGAGAGGGGATATTGCACTTGCGCTTGGAGAGCACTCTTTAAGGAGCGGCCAAAACACGTTACGCCGGGACCGAATTGGAAGTATCCCGGATCCGGAGATAGTTCTTCGTTGAGACGAAAGTCTAGGAATTCCTCCGGACAACGATAGTGATTGTGCACGGCTTGAGCCAGCATGATTTGGTCTTTTCTTAAGGCTTTGGACATTGGCTGAATATGACATTTCCATTAAGGATTCGTCGAAGATGTCAGCCGTCTCGACATTCGTGATCATCGAACCCTAACCGATATGACGGTATAACAGCTGACCAAATCTGGACGAGACGGCGTCAGGCAATACCGAGAACAGGCGCCGTGTTGAAGGCAGGTAAGACTCTACCAGGCCTTTCTTATTCGCAGTCTCGGAATAGCGAAGATAGGTGATCCGCCTGCACACAGCTCCGAAACGGTCCTTAAACTTAACCAGACCTGCGTTATCGATGTCAGTGCGGCCAAGGTCGAGTTGCTCGGCACCCACCATCTTGCTCTCCTCGATTAACCTCCAAAATAGGAACGGCATCCCGGCGAGGTGATGGAACCTCTCGTCGGAGCACCCGTATTTATAGACGACGGTGCGACGGTGATACAGCGCTAGAATCGCAGCGATCGGAATGCCATCTTTACGGGCCAACCGGATCTCCAGGTTGGGACCCATAGAGGCAACCAGGTTCCGGAACCATGAGCGGGGTTGCGGGAGAAGCTGATGCCGTCTCCGGGTAATCATTTGGAGTCGATAGAAATCATTGAGAAGGTCGTCGCTGGTGCCCTTCTCATAGGACAGGTGTTCGTGCTCGGCTCGCTTGATGCGCCGTTGGAGGCAGTTCTTGTGCAACTGGCAGAATAGCCTTTCGACAGAAGGCTCCAAATCCAGGGTGTGAAGCCAGAAGGACTGGTTGGCCGCCAAAAAGGAACCCGATTGAATCTCTCTGGAAAGTGGCCGAAGCTCGACGTACTTCCAGTTCTGCCGGATGCACTCCCTCAGCATCCATTCCATGAATTTGGGGATTGCTTCGATATCACTAAGCAACGGTTCGGCGTGGTCCGCGAATGGCAGTGAAACCAGCCTGCTCCCAGTTATCCAGCTCTTGACTTCGCAGAAAGCGATCCCGTTCGATAGGGGCTCTCCAGGAGGCGTGCTTGTCAGTACGATGGGACGATAGCCGTAGGTTCTATGCAGCGCTTCGAGCCAGCTGAGTTGGTGGAATACCGACGCCCTGGGATGGGATGCAGCCAGATCGCTCCAGCGGCGGTCAAGCATCGGGTCCAGGGTGAATAGCTGCATTGAACGGGAATCTGTACCTTCTGGAGGTCTCACACCGAAGAGCAAGATCGCCATTCGAGCAATCTATGAGCGCTTCTCAAGAAATATCAATGCCATCTAATTCCGCTGCGCCGGGCCTGTCATTAGCCCCATACCCACCAAATAGCAGGAAGCGCACAAATTACTGTACAAAGTTACTTTTGAAACTCGTGATAAGCGGAATCTTTCGCTGGTTTCTCAATTCGTCGACAAGGCCCCAATCCCGGGTCTCATCTGACCGTTCGAGCGGACACTTGCGGCTGGTGTGATCGCCCACGTTTTTGCGCCACGAGACAGTCCACCAACGCCAGGTACTGTTGGCGGAGCTCATGAGCGCCGTTCCGAATCTTCTCGGCGGCATTCGCGGAGAGCCTAGCCGTAAGTTCAGGATCGCTGTGGACAGAAACAACAGCCCGCACGAGGTCCTCTTCATCCTCAGAGCGGAAATAACATAACTCCGAGTCATCGAAAAAACGGCTCTCAATTTCCGTCCTGCTTGCGACAACAGGCACACCAACTGCCATGAACTCTGAAATCTTTGTGCTTGCGGCTTCATTCCCGAACGAGTCGCTCGCGCGTTTAGGCACTACAGCAACGTCGCAGTTGGCCATCCGATCGACAAGGACTGCTGTCGGCACAATGTCGAAAAACTGAATTGCTTTCCCAAGGCACAACAGCTCGGTGAGATCCTCCAGAGCTTTCCTGGCCGTTCCTTCCGCGTAGATATGCACTTCCGCCTGTGGAATAGCCGCTCTGATCTTTGGGAACGCGCGAATTAGGATATCAACACCTTGATGCCAGCTCAGAGTGCCTGGGTACATTATGACGAATCTCCCGTTGCTGTGCAGTCTGCTCCCAGGGTGAAATACCGTGGGATCCGGGCTATACCAGATCATGCTACATTTCGAACGCTCCGCCGACCGGCTCACGACACGCTCGTACCAAATTGGATTCGCCACAATGACATGGTTGGCAAATGCCACGGAACACCTTTCTGCGAGTCTAAGCAATTTAAAAAGAACGGACTTGTCTGCCACATTGAATTTGCTGCCCCAAAGCTCGGGTACTAGGTCTCTCAGGTCAAGAATCACTGGTACCCCGAATAACTTCGGAATGAGTGCCGAGAACACAAGCACATCTGGTATCGGTTGCACATGAATGAGATCGTAGCTACTCCTAAGATGACGACCCGCAATGCACATTGCGGCACGAATCAGGAATTGAAGAATCTTGAACAAGTAAACGAACCGTCCGCACTCGTCGACGTCTCTATATTGAATGCGAAAGATGTTGACTCCGTTGCAGACTTCGTAGGCGGGCGAACCTCGTCGACGCGCGGCGATGACATCGACGATATCGCCGCGGGATGCTAGCGCTTCTGCAAACTGCTGCATATGCGTGTTGCACTCGTAGAATCTGCGTGCGACTAGGCAAACTCTCATATGATTAGTCCAGGCTCCATTTCCCAAGTTGATGGTTAGACTGAGGCGTGAGACGACGACTCATTGTGGCCGCCAGTATGAGAATCGAAGTGTGCTATGCCAACTTAGTGGCAGGCGCCCATGCTCCGAGATATGCTTTTGCCCTTGGTAGCTCAGTGAGCGGAATGTAGCGATGCGGTCAGAAGGGGCCTCGAAGGTGCGAGGTGTCGGCCATCGATCATAGCGTGGTTTACAACATATGTGGACCACTCTTCATAGACCAGATTCCTTCGCATTCGAGGTCCGAACTTCCACCGCGAGTGTGGATCAACCCCTCGACCAGTGCAGCAATCCTCGTGTTCTAGGTCGATTGCTAGGGCGCGTAGCTAGACAATCTACCAGGTCCAGGTATTCATGTTTCTTTACATCCCAGTTATTCTGGGCGATGAACGTATTACTGGATTTGCATAAGTCGCCACGTTGGTCAGGATTCTGCATCAGGTCGAATATTCTGTCTGCAAGGTCCTTTGCGCTGCCGGAGTCGAAGAACCTCACCATCTCTTCGCTAAAGTAGTGTTCGTCAATGCGCGTCCTCGAAGCAACGACCGGAACATTCATCGCCATGAATTCCATGATCTTTGTGCTGAACGCTTCGTTACCAAAGGAATTCTTTCGCTTTGGAACTACACCCAAATCGCTGCTCGCCACTATTTCCGCGACCCGTTCCAAGGAGACGAGGCCGCTGATAAAGACGCGGTCTGCCAAGTGCAGCCGCAGTATCATGCCTTTGAGCTTTTCACGGTCCGGTCCGTCCCCGACAATAACAAACTTTAGATTTGGAGCTCGATCCCGTAGTAGGGACACGGCCTCAATTGCAATGTCGAGTCCCTGGTGCCACGTGAGACCTCCCGGGTAGCACATGACAAAGTCGCCATTAAGAGGAGCCGGACGCGGACGACGCGAGAATATAGAAAGATCGGGATAGTTGATTATTGCCGTGCATTTCTTGGGACGGACCGAGCGATTGACAAGCGTGTCATACCAAATATGGTTTGAGATGATCACGTGGTTGGAATAGGCGATCGAAAGCCTCTCAAGAAAAACCAGCAGCCGAAATATCAGCGAGCGCTCCCCGACCTTGAACTTGCTGCAATAGAACTCCGGTACAAGATCGTGAATGTCGAGAATCACACGCGCCCCCATAAGGCGCGGGATGACGGTTGCAAAGACTTCGAAGTCGGGCACCGAGTGCACGTGGATGATGTCGTAGGGTTCGCGCAGATGACTTACTGTCAAGAACCACGCAGATCGAAAGAAGAAGAACAGCAGCTTTATCAGGTAACTGAACGGGCCTGTTTCGTCGATCGAGCGTTTCTGTATCCGGAAAACGCGCACTCCCTGGATTAGCTCGAACGGAGGCTGTTCATCACGGGACAACGCGAACGCATCGACTTGGTCTCCGCGTTTTACGAGCGCCTCGGCGTAACGACGCACCCGATTATCCCTCTCGTAGAATGTGTAGGCCAACATGCAGGCTCTCATGAACTAAACCCTTTCGCCTAGCGTTTTTATGTGTTCGATCTGGATTCAGGAAGAGTACTTAATAGGTAGAAAGTCATGCTTAAGAAGATTGAGAGTTTCAGAACTCTTTCTGTGTCTCAGGCAGGAATCCATCCGGCGGCCTTTAGAGAGAACACGGAAACGGCCAGCGCGGACGCCAGATATGTGTTTTTAACGAAAACCTCTTGGTTTCCCTTTGAAAGGGTACAAATCTAATTCTGCGTAAGCTAAAAGCGAAAGCAGTCTCATCGGGGTTGAGTACAATGAAACGGCTCCTCAGACATAGCTAGTCCTGAAGGTCGAGGTCCTCGCTAGATGTTGTCCTTCATACTTTGTGCGATTAATAACCGCTTTCGGAGTAATTGCCGGACTCTTTCAGTTTCTTCATGCCGCAAGTAGTTCATAAATTCGGCAGAGACCATTCTTTCCTCGGCGGCGATGTACGAATAGCAAAAGCCAGCCAGCCTCACCCCTGCGTATACGATAAAAGGCCGAGATGACAGTCTTTGCATTAGGCGACCGATCTCGAAAAGGGGATGAATGCCTAGAGAATGATCCATCCGGCCCTGGCGAAATGTGCCACGGATCCAGCCGGTGGCTCCTCCCATCGGCCGGTGATGGAAGACTCTTAACTCCGCTATGGAACGAACTCGCCATCCGTTCATCCGACTCCGGATTTCGGCGTAGGTATCCGGACCACCATAGGGTAGAGCTAAATAGCACTCTCCCAAAGACTCAAAGCATTCACGACGGAAGCATTGCGTTGCGTGAGCCACCGATAATTCCCTATTGTCACGACGCGGTTTGAACTCGCCGCCTTGCTTCTCGAAGATGCTGCCGCCTGCCAATCCGAGCCTGGGGTCAGTTCCAAATACTCTCAGCAAATCAGAAAAATAAGTCGGATCAAATGAAACATCTGCATCGGCATTGGCGATAAAGTCGAAGTCTAGCCCTTTTAGGCGGCCAAGGCCTGCGTTGATAGCGTGCACCTGAGCGGCAAAATTGCGCGGATGATCGTCATCGATTCTAAACAGCTCAATGAAGTCAAATTGCGACGCATACTGCCTTACAATTGCTTCCGTCCTATCTGTTGAACCATCGCTTACGATTACCCATCGCAACGGAAGCAATGTCTGAGCCGTTACTGACCTGAGCAATTCCTCAATATACCGCTCTTCATTGTAGGCGGCTGTTACCAATACGTATCGTGCTTCCACCGGCATGGCGCGCCTCATGACACAGTGATTCCGGCGTGATGGCCCTCGATGATCAGCCACTTGATGCTCGCAAGACTTCGTCTCGTCTTCGCAACCGCCAGCGACCGTTCCGACTTCCTTGCAATGCCAAGCAGGCAAAAACATACGACGCGAATAATCTCGTGAAGGCAGGTGACACCTATGTGCCCAAGTGCCCACAAACTGCCGTAGTGTTTCTTGCACAACTGCAAGTTCGCACGCCTCATCTCAATGTAAAAGCGAGTCGGAGCAACGGCGGAACTGGCTCCCCCGTGGTGAAAGGCGCGAGCGCCGGAGAAATAAACTCTTTTCCAGCCTGACTTGTGAAATCGATAGGACCAGTCAATGTCTTCGCCATACATAAAGAACTGCTCATCCAGCATCCCAACCTGTTCCAGAGCCTTCCTTCGCACCATCAGAAACCAGCCATTCAACACGTCGACCTCGGAGGTCTCACTGTTATTGAAGTCGGTCATCTCAATTCCATTGAAGGTTCTTGAGCTTCGGAAGATGTGACGCAAGGCAAACGCATCGCAGATGCCTCTCCACAGAGTGGGAAATCTCAGATAGGATCTTCCAATCAACCCATTCGGACCGAGCATCTGTGGGCCCAACATGCCAATGGAGGGGTTGGCTTCCATGTATGCCTGCATACGCGGAAGGCAGTCAGAAAGAACACGGACATCCGAGTTCACCAGGCACACGTACTTGCCGGTGCAGGCAACCATACCGATGTTGTTTGCTTTTGCAAATCCAAGGTTGGCGCTGTTCTCGATCAGGCGAACCCAGGGAAACTCCTGCTGAATGAGCGCCGGCGTGCCGTCAGAAGATGCATTATCGACGACAATGATCTCAACCTTGGGATCGGCCAGGTAGTTGCGGAGCGAGTCAAGGCACTCCCGCGCATACTGCTTGCCATTCCAGGTGACGATGATGATCGACAAATCAGGTGAGCGGATTTCCATAGAAGGGCATAGAGATTGTTGGCTCAGTAGTGAGAGCCGGTTGGCAGAAGTTCGCTCAGCTGGGGCTGAACAGGCGATGGCTCGGCTTCAACCGGCGCGATGTTCTTTCGAGCCGTGGTTCGGGTTGTTAAAACGGTGATGATGCCCAGCAACGCGAACCATGAGTATTTTGTCTGGTCGAAGTAGCTGATGCCGAAGTAGCCTACACAGTGGGCAAACAGGGCGACGCCGACCAGCCACAGCAGCCACTCCTGCCTTAAATCCCCTGCTATCCGTTTTCGTGCCCTGCCAAGCCTGCGGAACGACTGTGTGATAAGCAAAAGGAAGCACAGAAGCGTCACCAGCCCTCCGGTTTCACCTTCGCTAATCCATTGTTCGCAAAGATCGTCGAGATCTGCGTAATTACCGAACCACCAGGTTGCTTGTTTGTCAGTTCCCAAAAGCCACCAGTCGCCGAAGTGCCGGAAAAACATGTCGACGAGTTCTGCGCGGTGCCAGCCGGAGTTGCCGGCAACCAAATGCACCCGAGCGATGAGGAACCAGACAGGCGCCTTCATCACCAGGGCGCATGCCCCAAGCAGGATCACGAAGACCCAACGCACAGTTCGCATCCGCCCGCGCAGAGGCCAAAAGCAGATGCCAATGATTCCGGCCATACACGATGTCAACGGAGTGGATGATGAGCAACTGAAGACCATTGCAGAGGAGCCGGCCACGCCAACCACGGCAAGGAGCTTGGTTCTTCTGCTGCGCCAAAGCCAAACAAAGAACGGTAGCAGAGTCGCGGCGAAAGAACCTGCCAGAATCGGGTGTGCAAATGGCCCCTGTGCGCGGATCTTGCCGTCCCGCAAAGCCGAAACCACGGGGATGCTTCCAAAATAGCCGAAGACATTAACGCCACGGAAACGCTCATATAGCAGCGCGATACCTAGAATGCCAACAATGAGGGCAAATGTCCTGGCAACACGCCTGATGTCCTCCGTGTCGCGGATCAGATATCGCAGGAGGTAGTATCCCCCCAGAGTGTCCCAGATGAATCCGACCCTCTGAATGAAGGCAGCTCCGTTGCCCCCGTAGTAAAGCGTCGTGACCACGACATGAAGCAGAGCCCAGCAGGTGAATATTTTGTCCAGGTCGTTCCACCCGGCGGTGAATACTCGGGTTTTCGATCCCAGCTTTGCCCGCACCAGGCGCGCAATTCCGAATGCGATCAGAATTCGGGGCACGTAGAAATGGACACCAGCAACATGCAACTCCTGCCCGGCTGGAAGCAGAAACAAGCCCAGCAGGAACGGCACCAAAACGTACTTCCGCGGAAGCCAAAGCACGAGCGCAATCGCCACTACCATGGCGATGGCCACCACGGGATGCATGACCGTGTTGGTGGCTCCGCCGCCGAATGTGCCGATGATGGACGTCTGCGCCTGCACCTAGGAATGCCTCATTGATTCGCGAATACCGAAATGGATTTGGAAAGGAGTCAGCCCTACCTCCCCTTGATTATTCTCTTCAAAGCCTCTCTTAGTTTCGATGGCATGAAGGAGGAGGCTGCCCGAAGCAGCATCATCGGCTCCCGGGTCTCTTTGAATCCTACGAGACAAACCGAGACTGACTCTTTGCGCCTGCCGGTACGCGAATACTCCCCAGCTAGGTTTCTGCAGAGTCTCGAGATGTTTCGATTGACGGCCGCAAGAGCTTCGCGATCCCCCCTTAGACTGTCCTTTTCGTGCATGGACCTTTTCAGGTGAAATTGTTCGTCCTGCAGATACCACTTCACAAGGGTGGAGTCCGCTCCTACTCGCTGTACCGCAAGCGGCAGGTCTATGTATCCGCAGTAAGATGAACGTGATATGCGAAGAAAGAGGTCCCAGTCCGTCCCTGAAGGCCAGGACTCATTAAATACGCCTGCTTGTCCAAACGTCTCTCTCCTTATGAGCACCGCGCATGTCTTAATTGGAACCTCTTCAAGTAGACAGAGGTACATCTGTCGGCTAGTCAACACGTGCTCCCTCCCTGCCGATCTCTCAGATAAGAGCCTTGGGAACGCCCTCATCAAACTAATCGTTGATGGAATTGTTTTCTCTCGGTCAATTAACTCGACATCGGTGAATACGAAATCGACATCCGGATGCCGACTAAGGAAACAAACTTGTCGCTCGAGCCAGTCTGGCTTCCAGAGGTCGTCTGAATCGAGGAATGCTACGAACTCACCCGTGGCAGCTGCTATTCCTGTGTTACATGCTGCACTATATCCGCGATTTGTTTCGTGCCGAATGTACCGAATTCTCTCGTCATGAAGGCCCTTGACGATTTCCATCGTGTTATCTACTGAACCGTCATCAACTACAATGCTTTCGAAGTCATGAAAGCTCTGGTTCATTAAGCTCTCCAAGGTTTCGCGGATGATGTAGCCACGATTGTAGGTCGGCGTGACGATAGATACTTTCATCGAAAACCCTCTCCAGCAAAATGGAATCCGCTCAGATTGGTTCTCCGTGTTGAGCCGCTCAGCGACCACGAAGACGCCTGTGTGAGGTTGTCTGGTCCGCCTAAAGCGTATTTTGGCCGGCGTCAAGCGAGAAAGACTTCTGTTCACTAGAGTTTTGACTGACTTGCGCAGTTGCGCCTCTAAGCCAATCAACACGAATACGCCACCGACTCCGCCTGCTGCGACTTCGACAATCAGAAGAAAGATAGGTCTGCTGGGTCGCAAGCTGGCGATTGCATGGTCAGCTTCGCAGTGCAGAAAGTGGCGGATTGGTGCGACGCATGTCCGGTTCGAACCCTTCGATTCGGATCGTCTTCATCCGCGGAAACCAAGGCGATCTCCTGATGGCGCCATTGCGATACCGATAGAAGCTGCTACGCAATTCCTCCATGATTCGCTTATTCCACGAGCCAGATTTGGCAATATGCAGGGCGTTCCAAGATCTTCGGCAGGACAAGATGCCGCCTCTCAGCTGTTGCTCCACCTTTTTGTCGCCCCGCCTTTGCGCCTCTTCTTGCGCGCGCATAAGTGTCTTGAGAGTGCATTCGCTCAAAACGATTCCGTCTTCTTCAGCCTCCCTCGAAAGGCTGTTTGTCGCGCCCCCGGCCCAGATCGATAGCGGATCCGTTATGAAGGCCCAGGGACCTTCGACCGACAGTCTCATTGAAAGATCGTAGTCCTCCAGGTATTTGAGGCTGGTATCAAATCCACCAATCTTCTCAAGCGGTTCGCGGCGGATGGCAGCCGCCTGGTTGAACATGACGAATCGGCTAGCCAAGACTTCGGTTACATTCAACCACAGACCATCTTCATACGGCGGACTCAACAGGGAAATGTCAAACGAGTAACGATCTTTGCCATCCCCATGCAGGTTCTTCATTAACATGTTGCACAGACAGCAGGGTACCGAGTCGCCGGCCCGTTCCAGCAGCCGCACCTGGCGTTCAATCTTTGTCGTCGCCCAGAAGTCGTCTGAATCTTGGAAGGCAATGATGTCCCCGCGAGAGAGTTCGATGCCCCAATTGCGCGCCGCTGACGGACCCGCATTTGCCTGCGCAAATAGCTGGATGCGATTTCCGTAACGCTGAAGAACTTCCTGGGTGTTATCCGTGGAGCCGTCGTCAATTACGATCAGTTCAATATTTTTGTACGTCTGACGGAAAACGTCGTCGATGGTCTTGCAGACCACGTCCGCTCTGTTAAAGGTCGGGAGGATCACGCTCACTAAAGGCTGTGCCGGCATCGCCAAAAGGCCCCAAGACTTAAAACCTGTGTGACAAAGGAAGGTTGAGCCGCCAGACGCCGATGCGAGGCAGTCTTTCCAACCTCAATAGAATGGAGGCGACTATCGGGACTAAGCAGCTGTATCACGCATGAAGATCAATTTCCACATTCTACGGCCGCCTTGGAAGACGGGGCAAAGCGCTGAGTATGCCACAGCAAAGAAGGCAGCATCGAAGACGAGTCTCGCAGCCGGCGGAAAATGTGAAGCACGCCCCGCGACGCCGACGATGAGAGCTGCCACGGCGCTTACAACGAGCGGTGGATATATGACCCACGCAAAGTCTCGAAGTCGAACCGGCGACTGCCGGCATGCGTCGAAGATGAAAAGCGCAAAACAGAGACTGAAGGTCATGCTGAACGAGGCCGCAACTCCCGCGCCACCCCACCTGAGACCGACAACAAACCCGGCGAGGATGATTGGGGACGAAATAACTGCCCAGAGTAGCATCCGATGGGCCTTCCCCAGCGAAATGAAGATCCACTCGGGCGCCCCGCAGATTGTTCCAACCAGTGCGGCGGGCGCCAGTAGGCGGAATATCGCAATGGCTCCCGACCACTTTGGGCCGAGCACCGTAAGGACCAGAAATCGCGCATCCACAAACGCGAAGACGATGATCGGGACACCAATGAAGGCAACGCCCTCAATGGCCCTGAGGAAATAGCGCCGGTACTGTTCAGGCTGTCTCTGCAACCGGCTTAGCGCGGGAAGGACGACTCCGCCGATAGGTACGTTGATCTGTTGGATCGGAAATATCAGCAAGGCATAGGCCTTGGAATAAACTCCGAGCGGGCCAGCCCCAAGGAAGCGCCCAATCAAGACGTTATCTGCGGTGCGCGTTAAGTAGTTCAATAGGTTATAGCCGGTAAGATGTCCGCCGAGGCCCAGCATCGAACGGACTCCGGTTTTCCGGCTTGGCAAACCCGGTCGCCACCCCGAGGCAATCCAGGCGACCAGGGCCATGGCCGCACCGCCAACGATTCCGTTAACGACCAACGCCCAATAATGCCAGCCAGCCATTGCCAGACCGATTGCAACCGCCGCGCTCACGACTTGAGGCAGCGTTTGGACGAGCGCCATGGCACGAAAGCGCATTTGCCGGGTTAACAGAGCGTAGTGTTGACTGGTCAGTCCGCTGAACACAAACGGCGTGGCTAGGACGAGCGTGACCATTGTGAGCCTTGGCTCGTGATAAAACCAGGCCAATACCGGCGCCAGCGAAGCAACGACAACAGAAATAAGCAGGCTGAATCCGATATTGATCCAGAACAGCGTGCTGATCTGCTTGTGTGTAATTTCGGGGCGCTGGATCGTGGCGCCTGCAAGCCCCATATCCCCCAACAGCCAGAGGAGCCCGGTGAAGGCGGTCACCATAGCCACGATGCCGAAGTCAGCAGGCATCAACAGTCGGGCAAGAATCGCGGTAGAGGCTAGCTGTATAACGAACTTTGCCACCTGAGCGGCGAGCATGACCGCGCCGCCACGAACGGAACGTCCCTTCAGATCCGCATCCAGGTGGGCTGTCGCAAAAAAACTATCCTCAGTTGGTTGATTCGCAACTGCGTTCAGCGGCTGTGTCAAGGCGTCGCTCAATTCCGGTAACCAGTAAGAAGGGGAAAACACACTATTCTTGGTGGCCGCCTATTTTACCGTTCCAGCCAGCCCGGTTGGCGGATTCGGATGCAGCGCTTGAATTGCTCCTATATCCCACTTGCCGTTCAAGGGACGTGCGGCGCCATTCTTGTCGTAACACAATGGTCCAAGCCCTGGGAGACTGCACAGCGAAGACAGGTTTGCACCTGCGTTGATTACGGGAGACTTGCCAGATGGACGGAAGTTAGCATCGAGCTGCGGATTGCCGCTGACGGAGTGCCTGTCAAAGCCTGTCTTCACCCACGGGCCACCATAGTCCGAGCCGCACTCGGAAGGAGCACCGCCGCTCTGCGGCCAGCAGTAGTAGATATAAGCCCCGTTGAACGAGTACCCGCGCCCACCATAGAAACTGTTGTAATCCGCCGTGGTCAGAACGCTGCCCAAATTGGCCGTACCATTCGGTTTCGTATAGAAGTAGCCATCAGTCGGAGCATTCAAAACGAGGTTGTTTTCGAGCGCAACCTCGGCGTTGTCGCCAGCAATCATTACTATTCCAGAATTGTTGACCGTGTTGTTGAACACATAGTGAGGACCCAAAGGATACCCTGAATCCGCCATCAAACGAACATTTATATTTTCCGGGGCAGAGAAGATGTTATTGAAAACGTAGCTTCTGCATCCGCTGCCTGCCTGGCCATATGTGCAGTAGAAGACTGCGGTTCCGTAGATCGTGTCGTGGAAGAAATTATCGAAGAGAAAGACGGTGATCTGCGTTCCGATATCTCCCCACGCGATCACTCCATCGGTGTGGTAGAAGTTCCCCGCCTCCATCCAATTTGAGGCACCGCTTATGTCATTGTTGAAGATGTTGACAATGGGAGTGTTGTTCCCGCTTGGTTGAATCTGCCACGCGTGATCGACAAGAGTATTGCCGAAGTAGTTCGCGCCTGACGTAAAAGTGTTGGAAGAGCAGGATGGCAATGGATAAGACGGGGGTGTGCCGCCGCTGGAGTATGCGCTAATTCCTCCGCGAGCGTTGGCGAGAACGTTGCCGCAAATGGCGATATTGGTTGTGCTGCCCGACACGGCTATATCAGCCGTTGCCTGCCCAGCCGTGTCATTCGTGGAGGGATCATTGATGTAGATTGTTCTGATCGTCAGATTCCGGATGATGAAGTTACTCCCGCCGTGGATTGCGATTCCGGAACTGCTTTGGTGATTTGCCAGGTCCGTACCGTTCGCCGTATTTTGAATGACCCCGCTTGTTCCTCCGTCAATGATTATGTTGCTGTAGTTGAAAATCTCAATTCCCGCCAGGCATGTTGAGGCTGAGTAGCAACTGCTGGCAATTGGAGTGCCCCCAAAGTAGGGAGCTTCCAGGACCGCTCCAGGCTCAAACTTGATCGTGATGGGCCGTGCGCTGGTACCGCTCCCTTGCGCCACGAGCCCAGCCGTTCCCGCCGGAGAAGTGATGGCTCCGCAGAGATGAATCGTGTTCCCAGGGATCCAGTCGCCGGCCCCAAGACTACTGAGGGCACGGGCATCGGCGCAGTTGTCCCCGGTGTTACCACCAGCTTTATTCTGAGAAACGTACACATCGCTTGCGAAGCTGCAATGCGAGGCGCAGATTACAAGAATCACCGCGATTAGATGGTGCGGGTAGAACTTCACTAGTTCCTCCACATAGTTTGCCTTCTCTTAGGAATTCAGAGGGCCTAAATAGCGTACATCAGATCAAGTAGTGTTCTTCATGCGCGCAGTGCAGCTGGCGCCAGTGACTCTCTCGCAGCTTTGATTGGCAGGCGACAAATCTTGGAAGTGAAGAGTAGAATCTCCTCGGCCACCCTGGCTTGCTGTTGGGCCGTAAGCGACGGGAACATCGGCAAGGAGATGATTTCGCTAGCAGCGCTTTCTGACACAGGAAAGTCTCCCTGGGAATATTTCAGTGATGCATACGCTTTCTGGAGATGCAGCGGAACCGGGTAGTGGAGTCCGGTGCCGATGCCCGCGCTCTTTAGGTAGTTCATCATGCCATCACGGACTTTGGTGCGGATCACATAAAGATGATACGCGGCACGAGACCATGAGGGCTCAAACGGAAGACCTATGGCTCCATCGCTCGCCAAAAGGCGGTTGTATTCAGCAGCGAGGGCGCGACGCCGTGCGTTCCACTCCGCCAGGTGGGGAAGCTTCGCATGGAGGAACCCGGCCTGAAGAGCATCGAGACGTCCGTTGTAGCCTTCTACATCGTGGAAGTATTTTGCCGCCTGGCCATGATCGCGAAGTCTCTTGATTTTGCCTGCCAGATCGGCGTCATTCGTTGTGACTGCGCCGCCTTCGCCGCAGGCCCCGAGGTTCTTCCCGGGGTAGAAGCTGAACGCAGCCGCTCGCCCCATAGACCCGGCTTTCATCCAGCGATTGAGCTTTTTTGAGAAGTACTCCGCGCCGTGCGCCTGGCATGCATCCTCAATCACTGTGAGGCCGTACCGGTCGGCCAACTCGAGGATTGAATCCATGTCGGCCATTTGGCCGTAGAGGTGCACCGGCACCACCGCAGTTACGGGGCGATCGCTGCGGAGGCTGATAAGCCTCCCTGATTTGTCTCGAGTACATTGCCGTTCCAGGAACTGCCACAGCATTTCGACTGACATGTTGTACGTGGACTGGTCGATGTCGATAAATTCCGGAGTGGCGCCGGCCTGGGTGATGGCTTCTGTGGTGGCAATGAAAGTATTGGGCACGGTTAGAACTACATCACCTGGGCGGACTCCAGAGGCCATAAGTGCGAACCGCAATGCGTCCGTTCCGCTACTGACGCCAACACAGTGACTCACTTCGCAAAAAGCCGCAAATGCCTCTTCAAATCCCGCGACGACGGGGCCGCCAACGAAGCTGGCTGAGAGTAGGACGCGACGAAAGACGTCTGTAAGTTCCTGCTCGAGTTCTACGTGCGGGGTAACCAAGTCAAGAAAAGGAATAGTGTTGGGAACAACTCTAGGAATGTCCATCGTACTCTTTCTTTGATTCTTCGATATGACGCAAAACTCTGGCAGGATTTCCAGCGACAATAACGTTGGGAGGGACATCTTTGGTGACGACACTACCAGCGCCCACGATCACGTTCTCGCCAATATTAATGTTGGAGAGAATCGTGGTGCCCGAACCGATGGAAGCACCCTTGCTAATGACCGTTCGTTCGACTTTCCAGTCAGCTTCGGTTTGCAGCTTTCCCTCGACGGTAATGGCGCGAGGATATCTGTCGTTAACGAATGTGACTCCGTGTCCAATGAAGACGTTGTCCTCGATGACCACTCCCTCACAGATGAAGGTGTGACTCGAAATCTTGCAGCACTTGCCGACGGTGGCATTCTTTTGGATCTCCACGAATGCTCCAACCTTGGTCCCATCGCCGATCTCACACCCATACAGATTTATGAAGTTTGAGAGCTGTACGTCTCTCCCCAGCCTAACGTCGCTCGAGATGCACTGGAAGGTGTTCATAGATAGACCATGGCTCCTGTCTCCCTCAGCGATTTGCTGGCAGCTTCCAGCATTTTCACCACCCGTAGCCCTGCGCACCCGTTGTTAAATGGTTCCTGGCCAGTTGAAATGCAATCCACAAAGTAGGCAAGTTCCTGATGCAGAGCCTCGACCTGCTCCAGGTGCGGGGCCCACATATCGCCGGAGCGATAACTGACGAGTAGTTCGTAGAGGCCTTCGTGATTGGTGATGGTCACTCCCTTGTCGTAAATTCGTAACTTTTCATCGGCCTCGAGATCATTCCACACAAGCATTCGCTTCTCTCCGCCGATGAGTGTGGTCCTGACCTTTACCGGCGAGAGCCAGTTGACGTTGATATGGGCAATGATCTTGTTCGGGAAATAGAGGGTCATATAGGCAACATCTTCGCAACCGTTAAGATGACTTTGTCCGGTCGCCACAATTGCCTCGGGGCTTAATTGGATGAGGTGATCCATGATGGAAAGATCATGCGGCGCAAGGTCCCAGAGAACGTTGACGTCGTGTTGAAAAAGGCCGAGATTTACCCGTGTGGAATCGTAGTAATAGAGCTTTCCCAGGGTTCCTTCGGCGAGCAGATGAGAGATTTTCTTTACAGCAGCGGTGAACAGGAAGGTATGGTCCACCATGATCTTGAGATTCTTCTTCTGTGCAAGGTCGATCAGTTCCTCTGCTTGCGCGGAATTACTGGTGAACGGCTTTTCGACGAATACATGCTTACCATTCTCCAAAGAAGCTTTTGCCAGTTCGAAGTGCGTCCAGACCGGCGAAACGACTGCAACGGCGTCGATCTCAGTTGATGAGATTAATTCCGAAGGATCCGAAGTTATCTTGACTCCAGGATAAGCATCGTTTGCTCGCTTCAGTGCAACCGGGCTAATGTCGGCGATCGCACGCAAATGAACGCCTTTAAGGCTTGTAAGGTTTCTCGCGATGTTCGGCCCCCAGTAGCCATAACCGATTAGGCCGAAGTTCATCAGAGTTTCCTCGTGTTCTAGATTCGTGATGCTACGAAGTTCGCGTCTGAAAATGAGTGGGCCATGCGCGTTGCGCAGAGATCACGGCATCGGTCGGAACCGACAAGTACGGCACAAGCCGAATCAACACGCGCCGGTGCCTTTGATGACTGCAAACGGAGTCTGTAAGAGAATCTTGAGGTCGAGCCAGGGGCTCCACGTTGCTGAGTAGCGCAGGTCAAGTCGAACCATCTCGTCGAATTTGACGCTGCTCCGGGCGGTGACCTGCCACAGCCCGGTGATCCCTGGTTTTGCCTCCAATACCCGGCGGCGGTGCCAGGTTTCGTAGACTGCCACTTCGTACGGAATTGGAGGACGGGGACCAACCAGCGACATCTCCCCCTTGAGAACGTTCAGCAGCTGCGGCAGTTCATCCATACTTGTGCTTCGCAAGAACCTACCAACGCGCGAAATCCTTTTATCCGCCGTAAGTTTATATAGACGCTTGCCATCTCCGTTCAAAGACTGACCTTCCGTTTCGTCGGCGATGAACTTTGTTACAAATTCTTTGTGAACGCTGTAGTCGGTGTCGACGTACATCGACCGAAATTTCAGGAAGGTGAATTGCTGTCCATAAAGCCCGACCCGCTTCTGTTTAAAGAGCACGGGCCCTTTGGATGACACCTTGATCGCCAACGCGATCATCAAAAACAGGGGTGCGCTAAGGATCAACATCAATCCGCTCCCGACAATATCTATCACTCGCTTCATAGCCAATGCTAACCGCCTGCTGTTTTTGGGACTCGCGAGGTCTGGATAGAGCGCACGATTGCTTGAACTGCCTGAATCGTTGTGATCCCACTCGTCGGGGAAGAGATGGAACGAGATGATGAGTTGTTTGAATTGGTCGAACGTCATCGCTCTCTGAAGCGTGGCGCTCACCCTATTCAGGATTACGCTCGGGACGGAGTTCGTGGCGCCGTCATTGATTGGGAGACCTGTGCATACCAGGCCGAGTGTGGTCCGGTCTTTGTGCCAGCCGATTACGTCAGTTTCCCTGATGGATGTCAAGAGAGCGGATGCCACACTGTCGAGGATTCTTCCGGCCTTTTCTGCCCCCTGGTGATGATGGCCGGCCTCGAACAGGATAAGCAGAAAGGCTTCCTTGGACCGTTCTGTCCGTTTGCGCTCGATTGAGATAATCCGACTGAAATCCACCTCGCTCAGGACCTGATGTGCACCAGCCAAAAATGGTTCGAGAGGAGCTTCAGCCCGCTTCGGACGATGAGTTACACGCATCAGAGACATGACTTTCTCCTCCCGCGACAGTTACTTCGGTTTTCGTTGTGCTTGCTGTTCAAGAATCACAGCGTGCAGCCTTCCGCACGTTTACTTTCGGATGCAAAGACGAGCAGCCGTTTACGGCTGATCGCGCGGCGGAAAGCCCAGCGACCACAGGCTAGAAGCGGCAGGTTTCGATTGCGCCGAAAATCACCAATGCAGCTCAAGCCGTCCGGACCACCTTACGTTCGGATCTTCAGGCCGCAAGAGACTTCGGTTTCCCTTCCTTCCATCAGCGGGCCGCTCCGTGTCCGGCTGAAAGGGGCGAACGGTATTCTTAAACTTCTCTAGGTGGGAGTTCAATTGGAAAGGTTGTGCTTCGCCTCGTATGATCGCGCTCCGTCAGCTCTGCTTGTCCGCCATCCCCGCATCGCCATTTTAAGCAAAGCGTCGGGAACTGATATAGATTCTCCTAATCAACTTCTTGCAGCCAGGATCTCTTTGCCCTCGTGCCTCAGCTGCGAACTCCGCGCCAGAAAGTGTTTTTCTACCAAGAACCACGAAAGGACGCCGATGAGCACGGTGGCAGGAGTCGCTAGAAGAAACAGTTTCAGAGGCGCCATGCTTCCACCACTGAACTTTACAATCAACTGTTGAATCGGAAAGGCATAGAGATAAGTCCCATATGAAAAGTCACCGAATCGTCCCAGATTCAAATGGCGTAAACGGGGGAAATAGGCTAGTCCCATCAGTAGATATGTGCCGCAAGTCGGTAGGGCAACTGCGAGCGCATGCGGGATCACACTTGCGGCGATGAGCAGGATTGCAGCCACCACTAGGAGCGATCGCTTCAGTAGCACTGCCCCCCCCAAGAGATAAAACATTCCGCCCGCTATAAAGAAAGGGAGAACAATCACCCAATCCTTAGGCTCGCCGAAAATTCCGACAACCGGTCCTCGTGTAGGAAGCCAGCCAGGCATCGACTGAAAAAGAAGATTCCACCCCATCAGCGCCAAAAAAACGGCCACGACTAGCCAGCGCAAAATGCGGGCCCACACTATCCCCAGCAGCATCACTCCGATATAGCACCAGAACTCATAGGGAACGGACCAGAGCGAACCGTTCAGTGCGTACGGAAAAGCATTGTGCGAAAAGACGTGTTGACTACGAAACTCCTTCAGCAGTATGGTCCTCATAAGAAAATCCAAGGGCGAAATCGCAGGGGAACTCATCGGATCGGCCGCAAGGGGAGCGACAATCAAGGCGCCAAACAGGGCGGCAACAATGTATCCAGGATAAATGCGGGCCACTCGCCGATGGATAAACTTGAGAGGTGAAGGGGAGCGGCTCCAGCTCTGGGTTATCAGAAATCCGCTGATGCAAAAGAAAGCCCAAACGCTGAGGCTCCCAAGAGTGACCTGCCCGCGAGTCAACTGATAAAGTGGTTCGCTGGCATTCGGGCCAAGACCCAAAACAAAACTGTGTGAGAAGATCACAAGCACTGCAAACACAAGTCGGAGTGTGTCGAAGCTCCCCACGCGACTTTGATTATCTGCTAACAATATTCTTGCCTCTTTTGCACGCCGATTTGCCACTCCTTCGAGCGCGCCGGTATCTCAAGAAGAGCGGAGGCAGGGCACTGTCCATCCGAGAAATGGAACAGATATTGCGATAGAAGCTGGATCACAATTCCATTCGGTATCGGGCGATTGGAGTTGATTCGACCCATTCGAGTCACTTATTTACCGAACTGCCATTGAGCGCTGAAACAGCGGGCTTGCGGTAGTAATAATAGCTGCTATGAGCCGGGTTTTTGGAACTGTTCAACAATGCACCAATCAGCTTCTTAGACTCGATTGCCTCGATACCTCTCTCTAATTGACGCTTCTCAGTGGTTCCTTGACGAGCGACCAGAAGAATTCCATCTACTGACCGCATCCAAACGCTCGCATCAGCGAGAGGCAGTATGGGAGGAGAATCGACAATGACCCACTCAAACCGTGCAGTCAACTCATCCATCAGCTTCGGCAGTTTTCCTGATTGAAGAAGTTCAAGCGGATTGCCCGGAGAAACGCCTGCGGGCAAGATCCAGGTGCCGGCGGCTTCGAGATAGTAGATGCAACTCGCAAGGCTGCGTTCCCCGGCCAGCCACTGACTCAGGCCTGGAACGCTTTCAATTCCAAACATCTGCGAAAGAGATGGTCGCCGCAAGTCTCCTTCCACCAGTAATGTCTTCTCCGGGACTCTCAAAGCGAGGGTACAAGCCAAGTTGGCCGAGACCATGCTCTTACCCTCTTGAGGGATCGTGCTCGTAATCAGCACACTGCGGAGCGGCCGTTTCCGCCGGAAATCACGCAATCTCACCCCAAGCAAGCGGAACGCTTCTGCGGCCGGGCTCTCGTTGTCCATGACGCTTACCAAGCGGTTTTGAGGGACAGCCGAGATCTGCAGAGGTTGGAACTGGTCGAAGATACCGTCTCCCTCGTCTGTTCCAGGAAGCTCGCTTACAAAGGGAACTTCCACAGGAGTCGCACCCCGTGGCCTCTCTCGTTGCACAAATGGCGTGTCACGCCGTGCTTCCATCATTGGAAGGGATGGTTCGCCGTGAACCGCTGCCTCCCATGTCGATGCAGCTCTACGCTCGATATGCCGCAGTAGTTCAGTTGCATCTGTTGGTGCCGACGAATCACTTCCAGAGCGCTCGCTCTCCGATCTTTGTAACCCGTCAAGAATGTGGCTCACGTGGCCTCCCTTGGATCGCTACAGACGTGCCCGCGCGTGGATCCCCCGTTGTAGGTTTTCGCAGAGCTGAATACAAATCGATCATTACGCCGAAGAATTCCAAAACCTCATTTGCAGTGGGTTTTGCGTTCCTCTTAACTGCAGGTTCGGAAATCACATCGAGGCGGAGTTCCTTCGCCACAACCCTAATAATGTCCGGGGTTATAGTTGGCACTTCGTTTGCATACGCCAGAATAAGGGCGTTCTCGCAGATTGTGTTGATCAGGCGGGGTAGACCTTGAGAATGATGAAAGACTGCCGCAATTGTTGGCTCGGGAAACAACGAACTTGGGTCACATTCTGCCCCGGCAACCTGCAGTCGCCGTTCGATGTACCGTTTTGTCTCCTCCGAATCCAACGGTTCAAGCTGCGCACGAACTGAAATTCTTTGTTTGAGCTGTCTTAGTTCGAAGGAATCTAGTTTTTGGTCAAGCTCTGGCTGTCCAGCCATTATGATTTGCAACAATTTGTCATCGGTCGTCTCCAGGTTCGACAACAGGCGAACCTCCTCGAGTATTTCCTCGGACAAGTGGTGCGCCTCGTCCAAAATGAGCACGGTCGTCATTTTGTTCTTACTTCTCGAGACCAAGAAGTGGCTCAGGTCAACCAACAGGTCACATTTGTTCTTGCCAGATGTAGGGAGTCCAAAGTCGGTGAGAATGTACTGCAGGAACTCAGTAGGAGAAAGCCGCGCATTGAAAAGGTAGGCAAGAGCAATGTCTTTGCTCTCCTTCAACTGTCCGAGCAAGCATCGAAGCAGTAATGTCTTACCTGTGCCTACCTCCCCAGTCACCACAACAAATCCCTTATGCTGCCTAACGCAGTAATAGAGCGCCGCCAACGCTTCGCTGTGCCGTTTGGTGGGGACAAAACAAACAGGATCGGGCGTGAGGTCGAAGGGGTTACGCGTCAGTTTGAAGTAGGTCTTATACATTGGGAATCACAACCTAACCGAGAAGATAGGTAAAGGCAGAGCCAGCTAAGATGGTGACGAAGACCAGCGCAGCCATGGCCCATCCGAAAGCCATTCTCCTTTTTCTGGTTCTTTCATCCGACGGTGTAGCAATCTCCGGTATCTCAGATATGATCGCCACCGGAAGCAGAGCCTTGATTTCCTTTTCATTGTGCATGCGGTCATCCATGAATTCAAACCCAATTACGACAATTAAACCTAGCGCCAAGCCGACGCCCAACCCGATTCCACACAATTTGAGACGGTCGGGGGAGGTTGGCCTTGTCGGCAGACTGGGAGGATCAAGCATGGTGAACCGCTCACCTTGCTGCATCCGTTCCATGTTTGTGGCCATCGATGAATCATTTTCCTTCTTCAGCAGGTCGTCGTAATTAGCCTTAGATTGGTCATAGCCGCGAGTCAAATCTGCCAACTCCTGCGCGCGTGCGGGTTCACTGTTCAAACGCGCTTGGTATTCGTCGATCCTGGCATTCAAGCTAACAATCGCTCGCTCACGATTCGCAATTTCCAGCTTATTGGCTTGTTGCTGACTTTCGAGTTGCAGGATTGCCTGATTTTGTGTCGGATTGCTCATGTCGCGCGTGACTGGCGCCTCACCTGCATGCCCTCCATCTTTTCCATTGTCCTTCGAGCCTGCGAATAACTGGTCTCTCATTTTTTCAGTTCGGGCTATTTCATCTTTCAGGCTTTGGATATCGGGATGACGATCAGTGTAATGAGACCTAAGATTTGCCAGCTTAGACTTCAGTGTGTCGAGCTGTTGGTCAATCGCCGGCAAAGTTGTGGGACCTCCGTCGCCGGCCCCCGAAGCTGCGCTGAGAGCCCGGTATTGCCCTATCAGCGCCTGAAAATAGACGCCCTGCTGTTTCGCGTTGTTAAGTGCATCCTGCTCGCTCTGGAGCTGTGCTTGCAGCCCGCTGAGAATTTGGAGATTGCTCGCCTGCTGCGAAGGCAAGTCGCCCTCGTGTTTTGCTTCGTAGTCTCGAACTTTTGCCTCCTGTTCCGCGAGGCTCGCGCTTGCGTTCGCCAACTGGCTCTCCATGAAGCTGGTGGTATCTTCGGAGTGTTGCTGGCGGGCTTTTAGGTTCTCATCGATGAATAGGTCGGTTAGTTCGCCTGTGACTTGCTGGGCAATCTGGGGATTCTTCCCTTTATAGGTGATCGTGAATCCTGTAATCCCCTTCTTGTCTTCGCGCTGCACGAGTGCGATGTCGATGTCTTTGCGCATCAGGTCGACCTTTTCATCCGGCGTGCCTTGATTACGCCCCTCTCCATAGAGGCGAAGCCTGTCAATGATCGAAAGAAGGCGAGTACGGCTAAGAATCTGTTGCGTGATACTCTGCAATCGGTCCTGCAGGTCTTCGCTGACATTCGGCGTGACATAGTTGCTTGGCATACTGGGCTGTTCAACCAGGATCAACGTTGTCGACTCATAGCGTGGCGGCAAAACCCAGCCAGCCCCCCAGACTACCAGCCACCCAACGAGTAGCGGTATCAGGAAATGCATATGACGGCGGCGAGCCACATCCAGGTAACGATGGAAGTCGGGCCGTTCTGAACCCTGCTCTTCGGGAAACTCGGAGTTGACGGCCATGATTACCTTCCTAGTGGTCTTGTAAATTGGTAAGAGATGGAGATCGATTCACGATCGCTGTCAGGATTGCCAATGATTGCCGCGATTCCCCCGTAACTCTGGTGCAGACGTTGATATGCGAAGCTCGCCCGGAGATGCTCGGTCAATGGGTGCTCGAGTGTGGCAGTTCCTGAAATGGATCGTCCTCCAGATTCCGAGGAGAAGAACAGTGGGGTCACGTTCTTTCGAAGGTTGTAGTTTACCGTCGATTGAACGGTCCAGGCACGGGCAAATCTCCAACGCGCACTTGCGCTTGCCATGGTTGTGTTGAAGGCTCCAAACAGGCCCCCGCCGCCGGCAACGGATCTTGAGTAGCTGGCGGCAAAATTCACTTGATTCCCTTGCCAGGCCACGCTTCCTGTGACGGATGGCGTCCATGCGGCGGACGGCGGCAGGGGGGACTGGGTGACTTCGTAGTGTTGAGGGCCGACCGATATGGACAAGGTAAGTTCATTGAGCAGATAGACGGTGTAAAACAAGTTGACTGTGTTCACATGAGTCGTCGTTTGTGTACTAGCGGCAGAGTCCTCTTCTCCTGAATACTGATATGTCGCACCGATGTACTGCGTGCCGGTCAACTGGCGATTGTAAAAAGCCGAACCGCCGAGCGAATTTGAGTCGGCGAGACCGCCGGATTGGGCCTGATTGGGGAATTGAAGCGTCATTGTTGTAAAGTTGGCACCGATCATGCCATAAGCGCTCAACTGGTAAGACAATCCTGCATTTGCTTGATTACTCAGCCTATCCAAGAACGGTGCGAAATCGTTTGTGGGTGAAGAAGATGCCGAACCGGATACTGGTCCCCCCAGAGAGGGCTGGTTGAAGAGGTTCGAACCTTTTTCAAAGGTGTCTCTGCCACTGATTGACAGGTGTGGGCTCAAGAGATAGCGGAGGTCGAGCGACGCGTGCTGATCCGCGGCATTTCGCGCGGTTGCATCCTGATAGAGCGTTAAGCTCGCATCGTAAGTCCACTTCTGGTGTAGCCTTGGAGTCGCCTTGTCGAATTCAATGCTGGGCCTGATCGAGTAGCCCATGGTACTGATCTGATTGGTTGCGTAGTACGGCAGGAGGTTGTCATTGTACGAAGCTTCGACGGTCAATCCGGGGTCCAGATAGTTTGACCGCTCTTCATAAGCGGTGATGGTCGGAAAAGGCTCACCGCTCACAGGGGGCGGTGTCTGCATTTGTGTTGAATCGGCTGGGGCTCCTCCGGTTGCAGCCGGCTCCACCTGAGACCATGCGGGTAGCGCTACGAGCAGCGCAAGGCTCAGACAGGCCCGGATTAGCATGACAGTCCTCAAGGAACGACGACCGTGTCGTTTGGTTGCAGCCTGATGTTCTGCTCGGAGCTCTTGCCCTTGATAACGGCCGTGTAATTGAATGGAATGCGGGTCTGGCTACCAGCAGCGTCCCGGCGAAGGATGTAAATACCCCTTTTTTTGGCGAAATCTCGAAATCCGCCGGCGGTAGCAATGGCATCGAGAATTGAAGTATTCAGTGTTAGTGAGTACGACCCCGGCTTCGCCACCTGTCCAAGGATGTTGTACCTTTGACTGTTGCTTTCCTGAACCATCACTGTGACTACTGGACCTGTGATGTAACTTCGGAGTTTGTCCGCAATCTCCTCTTCAAGTTGTGAAGGCGTCCGTCCCGCCGCTTGCACTTCTCCCGCCAGAGGAAGCGAGATTTTGCCGTCCGATCGCACAGGAAGCAACCGGGAAATCTCCGGTTCTTTCCAGACATTGATCGACAGTAAATCAGCATTACCAATAACATAGCCGCTATCTTGTGCTTTGATCGCCGACTGCGCCTCGGGTTGGGGGACCTGAGCCGTCGCAACACCAGACGCGGAGTCGGGTGCGGCATCACCAGTTGCCGGTGCTTGCCCAAGCAGAAGACCGCAGATTCCAAATAAGAAGGACCCTACTATGATTGCGTAATTGGGTTTGATTTTCATAACAACTCCTGTTGGGGTTGTCCTGAAGGCTTACTTCCTGGATCGGAGGATTCTGTCCGTCCGGCGTCACGGATTGCAGCATCCTCGCGCCTGCGTCCATTGCCCCCGGAAAACAAACTTGGATTCGACGGGGTGATCCGGTACTGCACAATCTTGTAGAGCACTGCCCGATAGCTGACATTGAGCAAACGTGCGGCGGCTTTTCGATTCCACCCGGTCTTCTGCAGGGCGACAGCGATCGCATTTCTCTCGGCGTCCGATTTGACACGCTGGACCAGGGATCGGAGCGTCTTAGAGTTGGAGACGTCGGCATCAGATTGGCTGGGCGATGGCGGAAACTGGTTCAAACCGCGGGGACTCGTTAAAACAGCGTTCCCCGCCGAGCCCTGTGAATCTATTGGGTTCCTCTCGAATGCGAGATCTTCATCGCCTACAATGAGATAGCGTTTTACGGAATCTTCCAGTTCTCGCAAGTTGCCCGGCCAGTTATACGCCTGCCATTTCCCCATAGTAGCCGGAGAAACCTCTCGCGGCCTAAGGCCATATTGCTTGGCAAGCCGTTGCATAAAGTGGTGCGACAGGAACGGAAGTTCCTCCTTACGCTCCCGCAACGGGGGAATGTAAATCGTGTAGCTACTCAAGAGGCGGTAGAGATCTTCGCTGAGTCTGTTTTCAGAAATTGCGCGCTCAATATTTCTGTGACTTGCGGCTACAATCCGGACATCGACTCCCATAAAGGTGGAAGTTCCTGGCCTGATGAATCGCTTATTCTGCAACACCCCCAGCAATTTGGACTGCAGGTTCAGCGGCATCTCCGTGATCTCATTCAGAAAGATCGTGCCCTTTTCGCAAAGTTCCAGCTTGCCATGCTTGGTTCGTGCTGGCGAGGTCGTGCAAACTCTCTCGTACCCGAATAGTTCCTTCTCGAGAAAATCCTCGGGCAATGCTGCACAATTGACCTTCGCGAACTCAAATCCGGAACGGGCAGACAGTCTATGGACCAAGCGGGCAGAGGTTTCTCTGCCAGCCCCACCCTCACCCAGAATCAGCACGGGCACGTCGGCCTCCGCCAACAAGGCAGCCTGCGCGCGGAGCTTTCGCATGATTGGGCTGATACCTATGAAGACCGCGTCGTTGCTCAGCGGTTCTATGTCGTCACTGGAGATATCAATTTCAGCAGGTTCATGCGACTCGGAAAGATTACGTTGAATGGCCATTTCAAGCTGGCGGTCATCGAGAGGCCTGATTAGGTAATCGCTCACTCCCATGCGAATTGACTCTTGTTTCCTTCCATCATCGCCGGGGTGACCGAACATTACAATTGGCAGTCCAGGACGAAGCCGGCGCAGCCAGCGCACAATGTGCAAACTATCTCCATTTCCATACGGCAGATCCAGCAGGACCAGGCCGAGTCTCATCCCGGATTGGACTTTGTCCATAGCCTCCCACGCGTTCGCGGTAATTTCAAGCTGCCAGCCGTTCGATTCTCCCAATGACCAAATTGAGCGAAGAACCGTGGAGTCGCTGCTAACGACGACTATTCTCTCGGTTTCGACATTGTCAGATATCACGCGCCACCTCCTAGGCAGGGCACCAGAGGACAAAGAGCGATTTTGGCCTGCTTCGACTTCATATTCTTGGATTTGAACAGCATCAACATGCTTATATTGCCCTTCTCACTTTGCACTGCAGGAATACGGCTGCGAGCATAGCAGCGGCCTGGACAGTGTTCTCGCAGATACTGTCGCAAGGATCGGTGTGAAGGTGAAGGCGAAGGCGTGATCAGCAAACTGTCGCTGGTTCATGTGAGACCGAAGAAACGTGAACGGAAATCGATCAGATAGGACCAAAGAGTCGCGCCGCCGAATCGTTTTAATGGTTAAAGGTGTGAGGTAGGCCAACGTAGTTACCCGCTCAAGTGTGGACTGCCTCCGGAATGAATTGACGGAGGGCGACGCTACTAGCTGGCTCGATATCGTCGGCATTAACTTCCACTGCTACACTTCGCATGATCGTGTCCAGGGAAAGGACTACGCGGAGGTCGTTCTTCTTGCGTACCAGAACACCTTCCACGCCAGCCATCACTCCAGTCATAATGCGGACTCGCTCGCCCACAACCAGGTACGGATGCGGTTCAATCTTCCGCTCGCGGAGACCGGAGCGTAATGCGTCGATTTCAAAGTCAGGCAGGGGCCACGCTTCTTTTGACGAGCCAACGATCGACAGCACACCAGGTGTGCCAAGGATGGCGACTCGCGACTGCCGTGCGATGCGGACGAAAACGTAAGTAGGGAACAAGGGCAGATCAAGAACTACGGGACGGCTCTTTTGCCATTGACGAGTGGTCTTATAGAGCGGCAGGAAGGTTTCTATCTGGCGTTCTGCCAATAGCTCGGAGACGTGCTTTTCGTGACGTGGCGTGGTGTACACCGCAAACCATCGGGGCAAGGTTTCAGCACCAGCGCATAATGCTCCGGTCGATTCTATGCTGCTCCCTTGATCGTCGATTTCAGACTTGGCTTCGCCATCCTTACTCGGAAAGTCCCTTTTCCACAACCTCTTTGAAGAAAAGCCTGCCCTTCAAAGAGACACCTCTTACATTCCGCGCCAGTTGAGGAATCTCGGTCTATACAAGCTGGCCGGAAGCCTTGAGTTGCGACAGAACTGCTTCTGTCGCTTCGGGGTAAAACAGTGCGGAAGCGGCAAAACCGCAAGTGGCCGCACCGTTGAAGTCGCAGCGAAGAACTACGCCTTCACCCTGTAAATGCATGCCTGGGCTCGAATCTGCCAACTTGGGGAGCACAATCTCCATCTGGACTCGTGCGCCGACTGGCGGCATTGCATCCGTCTGGACGTAGACGCCCAAAGTGTTGATGTCACGAGTAACGCCCTTGCCGCTTCGCGGTTTCCCGTCCTTGGGCGCCCACATGAAGAGCGCCGGAGCGCTCAACCGGTAACGTATGGATCTTCGCAGTTCAATGGCTTTTTGCATTTGATTGTCGCTTTCACTCCATCCGCAACCGGTTTACAGCGGACTCATTAAGGAATTCCAATGTACCGGCAGCGGAAGCTGCTCACAAGAGACCGAAACACCCGGAGCGATCCTCCTCCCTTTGCCTTCCGCCACGCTAGAGACACGACTACCGGCTCGACTTGGTGTTTTACCCTGATGGGCGGGCCAATGGGCCCGGGAGGGGAACAGAGAAGATTCTCTCTGGCTAATTGGTGTCATGAAAGGTGACTATAAGTAACTACCTGGACAGATACTGGCAAATAGAAGTTGATTCCGATCGGCCCGCCCAAATTAAGTTGGTCCCGTAACCTAGGGATAAATTGTGACAGCCATCACGTGCGGTAAAAGTAACATTGTTGCTGTAACTCGGATCTATGAAGTCGCGGCATCCAAGTCACAGCTCTCGCACTTCGTTGGCGAATATCTCCGAAGAATGAATCTTCTGGATGCGCAATGAGAGAGTCGTCCGGAGCCACCGAGAAGCGCAGAATTTAGTTCTCCCCGAGACTGTATTCGTTCTGTATCAAACACTGAAAACCGTTTCCTCATGCACATCGGCGATGCGAGTCCGAGCGAACCGGACATCTTTGGATAAATATTCGAAGAGAAAACGCGATTCCCGAGACCAATCGAATCCGATCGATTTGATTGCGTCAGCCTGTTTGCTCCACGTTGCGGCTTTCACATTGAACAGCCTGCATCAACGCCGGCTCCGTTGATCTGGACAAGGTCAACACCGTCGGCGTATTCCAAGCCGCCATCCGAAGGCCCGGTTCATGCTGATAATCAAAGACCCCCTGTCATTGACCATCCGGCATGCAATGGACCGGGATCCAATTCGTCTTTTTCGCGACGGGTAACGGTGCTGACATCTCCGCCTTCAACATGATGAAATGTCTACTATAAGTCGAATCCCAGTCAGGCGATGAAACCTATAGGCGCATTGTTTATTCATTGGTATCGCTCGTGGATGAAGGCCAGCAGGGCATGACCTTGCCCTCAGAATGCGTATCTCTTAGCGGGCCGGGTTTTGAGGATATTTGATTCATCCTCGTGCTCGTCGTGGCGGTGGGAATGTGGGAATCGGCTTGATCGATTTCCAAGGTTTGTGGGAAGGGCGGAAAACAGCACTATCGTTTTCCGGGCTTTCCATAAACCGTCATTTCCACGGCCTGCTTCGATCACCGCGAACTGTCAGGCGGCGATCCTTGTCGTTTCATCGGTCCAGTTTTGTTCAAACTGCATCGGGCTGACATAGTTCAGCGTCGAGTGCATGCGTGATTGGTTATACCAGAGCAGCCAGGCGATGGTTTCATCCTTAGCCTGACGGATGGTTTCAAATCGCTGCCCATGCAGCCGTTCCACCTTCAGTGAACCAAACAGCGTCTCCGAGCACGCGTTATCCCAGCAGTTTCCCTTGCGGCTCATCGACGGCGTGATGCGATGCTCTTTGAGCACCTTGTTGAAGTCGTCGCTGGCATACTGGCTGCCGCGATCACTATGAAAAATCAGCCCTGCCGCGCTGTCCGGGCTACGCCGAAACCAGGCCATCTCCAGGGCGTCGATCACCAGGTTGCGCCGCATATCAGGTTGCATCGACCAGCCCACCACACGGCGGCTGAACAGATCAATGACTACGGCCAGAAACAGCCAGCCTTCGTCAGTGGCAATGTAGGTAATATCACCAGCCCACGCCTGGTTGGGCCCGGACACTGTGAAGTTGCGATTCAGAAGGTTCGGCGCAATCGGAAGATCATGACGGCTGTCGGTGGTCATAACCCGAAAACGCCGCTTGCCACGAGCGCGGATGCCGTGTTCCTGCATCAGCCGTTGCACGCGCTGCTTGCCTACGCGGATAGCTTGAGACCGAAGTTGCCGCCAGATGCGCGGCCAGCCATAGGCTCCACGGTTCTCCGCATACGCCGCACGGATGTGCACCAGTAGTGCTTCATCGCTCAGATGCCGGCGACGCGCTATCTCCCGCCGCTGAGTGGCTTTGGCGCGCTTCGGCAGGTTCGTGATTGCTCGCCAGATGTGAAGTCGGTCATCCTGCTTGATGGGGGTGAACACAATCTCGTCGTCGACGCATTTCGGGCTGGTGCCAGAGGCAACTTCTGCCTTGCTCAGTCCACATTCAAGTCGTTATGCAAGTGCGTGGAGCAGGTCAACGCCGGACAGATATGGGCAAATAGCACCGAACTTGCTGAGGTAATCGATGCGTTTTCTCAGCTTGCGCCCATGCGGGTCGTCAACGCAGACGGAATGCGGCTGCTGACCAAGCGCGAAGAAGAGGTCGTTCGACTGCTGGCAGAGGGCCTGCAAAATAGAGAGATTGCCAGAGAACTCAATTTGAGCGAGCACACAGTTAAGAACTATCTATTTCACATCTTCGACAAACTCGGCGTCTCATCGCGAGTTGAGTTGGTCCTTTATGCAGTCAGCAACAGCGGAAGGATGCAGGCCTCCGACTCCCGGAGCCAAAAAGTCGAGAACTGATTCTGTTGAAGACATGCAGGTGTTCGGCAAGATGTTGACGTGCGAGGATCGCGCTCCAGGTCCCAAACCGCGCCGACCACGGATAGACACCCTCAAGGCCTGGCATGTGGGCCCCTGCAGCAGATTTTGAAAAATGGTCCTCAACCGGAGTAAGGGAAGGGGATGCGACCCGACTCGCAATGCGTAACGACTTTCTAAAGATTGTTTAAAATGCGAGTGTGCAATATTGATCACATTTCTGATAGCTAATCAATGAAGTTGTGACCAGAATCACAAGCCCCACAAAATCACATCGATCAGTAAAACAAGTTGTGGAAAGATTCCCCAATTGAGCTATGATGGGTGCACTTTTCAAAGAAGCACAGCGGCGCAGTTGCAGGTAAGCACTCAACTGCCTGTTAGAACTTGTGCGCTGCGATTTTGACTCAGCGATAAACGCGCCCGCCGGTGTGGGCTCAAGGAAGATTAGTCGCTTAACCAGTACCGGGCCCCCAATATCTTCATTCTTTGCCGATGCTAGAGATAGACGTCGATTGAAGCGAGGCTCTTGGATCGCACCGAAGAGTACCCATACATAACCACCGGTCTGGGTGCGGCAGTAGTTGCATCACCTGCATCATCTGAGGTAGGTCCCCGGGGTGTGCGTATGATGACTCCTAAACGAAATGGAATTTCCGTACTTATAGCAAATCCACACTCAATGGCGCGCGAGCTGCTTATGGGGGCGTTCCAGCGGCATCGGCACTTTCATGTCTCTGACAGCGTCGTTACAGCCCAGGAGGTGGTCGATGCGGTTAAGGCGAAGAGCCCTGACGTCGCCTTGATCACCGCTTCGCTGGCAGATGGCCCGTTGAGCGGTTTTGGAGCGTTGCGACAAATCCGTGAGTGTGCTCCGGATGTGAAGACGGTCATTTTGCTCAACGGCCCTGAGCAAAATCTGGTCGTGGACGCATTTCGGGCCGGCGCAAGAGGCGTCCTCGTCCTCTCCTCTTCCTCTGTCAAGTCGTTATGCAGGTGCGTGGAGCAGGTCCACGCGGGGCAGATCTGGGCGAGCAGTGCCGAACTCTCTGAGGTTATGGAAGCTTTTGCTCAGCTTGCACCTATGCGGGTCGTCAACGCAGACGGAATGCGGTTGCTGACCAAAAGGGAAGAGGACGTTGTCCGTTTGCTGGCGGAGGGCATGCAGAATCGCGAAATCGCCAAAGAGCTCAGTCTCAGTGAACATACTGTGAAGAACTACCTGTTTCATATTTTTGATAAGCTGGGCGTTTCTTCGCGTGTCGAGCTGGTTCTGTACGCCGTCAGCAGCACCAAAAGATCGCCCGTCTCCGGCGGTCAGACAGAGTAGTTGGAAAGCGAAGTGACCGGCGGTATGGGGATGGCCGGCAAGTCGTCGACGGGCGCGGGCGAGCGTTCAGGTGCTAAGTCTTCCCCATCAATGAAGAAAAAGCCACAGCTCTGAGCATTGTTGTGAAAATCGACCGGCGCACTTCAGGGGAGAGCGGACCACGGTCCGATCAAACATCGGGAAGCCGCTGATTTTGAATAGTCTTAACGACATAAAATTGCAAATCATCTGAGATCAACCTGCCCATAGCGCGGCAGAAGATCAGAACCAGACCTGACCATCGATCAGGGACGCGAAGCTGAGCCCCATAAACCAGGGCGGCACTGCGGAGAGCCTTGCCGCCGTCCGCCTGTGGGTCGTAATTACCAGGATGACGGCTACGACAATCAGCTTTCCGACAGTGCTACTCCCTTAAGATCAACCCACAATCGGCTCCGGATGGTCGGCACGGGCGTACTTCCGTAGGTCAGCCACCGGAATCAAGACTCGTTTGCCAATTCTCCTGGTCTGCAGGCGCCGAGTCGCCACCAGGTAATCCAGTGCACGTTGGCTGATCGAGAGCAACTGCGCAGCATCCCGCCGGCTCAAGAGCAATTTCTCCTCGGCACGAATCGCAGGTTTCTTATCAGCATTTGGTTGAGAACGCGGAGACGATTGCATCATAAGCCCTTTACCTTTCCAACTTGTTGAGTTGCAATTTATTGACGCCCGATCTTACCGAGCGCGCCAACCATACGGCTTTCCTTCGTCAGCCATGGCCGTATCGGTTTCCACCAGCGAGACCTGCCGGTTTCCCATCTCGAAGTAGTCGAGGAGTGCGATCGCGCCCACCGACTTTCCCACGCCACCTTTGCTGCCGTTTGAAAAGAGAACCGTTGCCACACCTCCGTCCTTCCTTACAGCGTTAAGTCCGGTTTCATTTGAAATTGCCCAGGCCTTACTTCAACGGTTGGTGATCCCGCCGTGCCCTTATTGGCCGCTTTTGTTGGAGCTTGTTCCCTTGGTACTGCCAGTTTCTTCAGGTAGGTCGAAAGGGCGTGAATTGTGATTACGACGCCGTTCTCTTCAAAAACACGGACCAACATCTTCAGCGTGTAGCCGTTTTCCCGCAACTTTTTCAACTGCGGGTATACGCCCCGTACAATCTCCCCCATCATGTAGGACACGGGTTGCGGGGGAGGTACATTCCCTTTCTCATCCAGGCGAGTACGAAAGGCCTCAAATTGCTCTGCGGTGAGTGTTTGCGGATTGCGGCGGCGTTTTTCCATCTGCCTTCCTCCTTTCCTTGCCAACAACGAGCTGAAAACATCATAGAACACTAGTGACAGCATATATGTAATAAATTAAAATCGGAACTATTAAGAGGCACGGCAAGGTAGGCGCTGGTACTCACAAAACCCCTTCGGGGTTTCGCGCGTCCCACCACCATTTCTCCAATCCGCCTTTCGGCTACTCGGAGAAATGGTTGCGCACCTTGCTCAGGGCTGCGCCCCGAGACCCCACAGAAAGGACAAACGGCGATGCCACGACCGAAACGAGCACAGGGAACCACGGAAAGAATCCAGATACGTACTACAACCGGCGAGAAGAACACATTGTTAGTACAAGCCGGAAAAGCCGGGCTGACTCTCAGCGAATACATGAGACGGTGTTCCCTCAATAAGCGAATCCACTCGCGCGTAAGCGACAAGGCAATTGCCCGCCTAAGCAGCCTGTGTGGCCTTCAGAAGTATCTACTGACGCAGATCCATGGCCACCCATACGAAGCAAAACTTCGCAGTGAACTGAACTCCGTTCTTGCAGGGATCACCGCGACATTGCGTGCCGTTATCAGCAAAGAGGATGAAGCAGAATGATCGTCAAGCAGATAAGCCGCCCAAAAACTCGGTCAGTAGCCTCTCGCAACTTTTCAAGTACCTGATGACGGAACTCGACCTCAACGCCGGCGCAGGGGCCGTATCCCGTCATTATTTCGGAGGTAAACCCGCTCGGTATCTGACGGAAGCCAGCTCGGTCCCTGGGCTGAAATGTAACGCGTAGACGAGCTCACATGATCGCCAAGGTTCAATCAAGTAGACAGAACTCCCGAAGCAGTTTTAGACGGCTACTCGATTACCTCACCAAAGAGCGTGACCCGGACACCGGAGAGACTCGTCTTCGAGGAGATGTCGTATTGTCGAGCAACCTTGGTTACCTGGTGCGCGATCAAGCACGGCATCTTCGTCCAATTCACGGACCCGGAGATGCAAGGCGCCTTCTACCAGGGACAACTCCTCGCGAATCCTCTCCAACTCCGAGTTGTGCGACTGCATTCCATCGAAACCAGGCTCAGAACCGAGGATGCCGAGGACTTGATCTTCACCGACGAAGCAGATGCGCGACTGCTTCTCTCAAGCCTCCAGCCGGCTGCCCAGGCGCGACAGTTACTCGATGCCCTGGAGGCGTCTCAGCATCCGCAACCGGTGGCAAACATCGAAGACAAACTGACAATTGCCCATCTCAGAACTCCCACGGGCCAGCAGTCTTTCAAAATATCGATTCACGAGGGAAAGCGGCAGGAGATCATCGAGCGAGTTATTCAACTCCGGCAAACTGCATATTCGGCGCTACGCAGCAACTCAAGAACACCCAGTCATGAAAGAGGGGGCAGGTAGCGCATGAGTGAAGAAGGCTCCCGTCATTACGCCGCGAAAGCGTGAACAATGCGTCATGGCCCTTTGGCGGCAAGCCGCCCACGATCATCGCGTGTACGAGGCCGGCTCCTGCCAAATCCCCTGTAGGGATTATGCGGGAGTGGTCTGTGTTTGGTTCTTCAGCTTATGTACGAATGCAAAATAAGCCACCATCACACGAAATGCCTTGGACCGATTCACTCCGCCGAGAACCTCTCCGCCAACTCTTTCCAGCTCATCGGCGATCTCGTGTGTCAAGGGAAACACGAATGCGGTGTCAATGCTCTGAAATGGAATGTTCAGCCACTGACTGTTATAGAACGCAACGAGTTGCGCCTGCGCGGCCTTGGTTTTGAAACTCATGATGATGTGTTCAGCGAGGGCGTTCTTTCTCCGGATTTTGAGCACTGCAAAAAGTTGGTTGAAATGGCTCAAAGTGAATCTGGAATCGACAGTAAGCCGAAGTTGAGTGCGCTTCTCTGCGGGAGAAACGACTCTACGCTCTGATCGCGTTGTAGCCTTCTTCGCAATGGGCATTTGGGTTCCTTGTCGTGACGTATCTTACAGCATATGTATAGACGCGTAAAGAGAATGCTCTAACCTGCAGTAATCACAGGCGTTAGCACTATCGGAGGCGCTGAGGGAGCAGTGGATTCATTGCACAAAGTGGCGAGGGATTGAAGCCTAATAAATCTCAACAAATCGAACCGTGTGGGAAGAGTGAGAAAAGGAGTCTGCCGTCCGCCGAAAGCGCCAGCGGCTAAGTTCAAGCGGCCCTATCGAAGCTGTCCCAGAGAAAAGGCGTCAGCCCTGCCTTGCGCGCCACGTCGCTTGGATTCTTCATAGGGGGCGAAAATCTGAAGCCACAAGATCACCTAGGGCTGGCTTCAGCCCAGCCTTTCGAGCGAATTCCGGCCAATTGTCCAGGGCCGCTCGCACGTCAGCCAGGATGTCCCGCGGTCTCCGTACGGCGAAGATGTCAGCGTCTTCGAGTAAGTCGTCCCGCATGATTCCCTGGAATTTCCCATTGACACTCATCAGATGCTGATAGGTCCACTCGCCCTTGGGATTGAAAGCGTGGGTCATGTCGTACGCCGGAGCCAGTTCCCATAGCTTGCCTTGTTTGAGAATGAATGCGAAATTCTTCGTGTGATCGTCGCAATTGCGGGCCATCACGTTGAAGGCCATGCGCCGGAAAGCCTGGCTTACAGCGTCGTCCTCAAGGCCGAGCTTCGCCATCGTCATAAAGAGCTGCGCATAGGCGTGTGTGCCGCGTTGCCTGAAGTCGAGATGATTCATCGCGCAGAGTGTCTGCACGTGGTGTTTGCGCGTCTGCCCGTGGACGACTTCACGATCGAAGCGCTTGGTCATGAAGTGTGCCCGGCCGTTCTCTTCGAGCAACTTGCATGGGGACATCGCTATGCCCGCCGCTTTCACCATGAGCGAATAGGCGTATTCGATTCGGCCGTAGCCTTCGCCGGTTCCTAACTCCCTGTCTTTGCCAACACCATCGAATTTGAGCAGCCAATGCTCGAATCCAGGCGCTGCCTCGAACTGTCCGCTGCGCACTTCATCGGTTTTCGGGTTCCAGGCAATTACCGCTTTCGCGCGCGCGCCGCCTGCTGACGTGCCAACCTTGATGATGTTGGCGAGCGCGGCTTTTGCTTCGTGATCCAGGGAAAAATTGCCTTGAACGAGGCGGCGCACTTCTTCGACGAGTGCCTTGATCGCAATCGGGGTTGCGCTTTCGTTGTGCGATCCCCGCGCAGGCTGAAACTCCAATGCTCCCATGCCATGCTTGCCCATGTAAGCCAGCCGGTCAAGAACTGTGACGAAACTTTTCTCGATGCCCTTGGTTGCCATCCATGCATCGATCAGAGCATTGCCGAAATCATCGGGCAGCGCATCTGCCAGCATGGCAGGAAGATCAAGATACGTTGCTTTCGGAAGGGAAGGAAACGCGAACGTGACGCGGCGGTCTGCGAGAGGCATGGTCAACGGCGCCAATTCAATGTTCCGGCGCTTCCATGCAGGTTCATAAGCAAAGGCATAGCAGCCAAGCCCAGGGTCCAGAGCAACGGCGCCGACCCTGTTTCCCCACATCCGCACTTCGATGACCTGAACTGGCTTCATGAGTTCTGCTCGCGGACTCCAAGGGGATGGCGAACGCGCTTGCGCGCCTTGGAACTACGCAAGAGAGCAAGAGGGTTGACCGACGGCTGCGGCGCGAGCATCTCAATACCCTCAAGCGAATTAAGGGCTTTGAGAACCCGAAGCAGAGTCGCCATACTGGAGCCCCGTCCGGTTTCCAGGTTTCTCAATGCTTTTTCAGAGACCCCCGCCTTTTCAGCGGTCGTATGCTGATCTAGGTTCTTGAAAATCCTCAGGTTATGCACCTGCTCACCGAGTAGACTCTGAAGCTCTGATATCGACTTGAAAGACAAATCGCTCATATCGGCATAATATTACCGTTTATGTATATTTTCAAGGTTAAAAGGTAATATTATGCCGATTATGCAATAACGTCTTGAGGCGGAACCTCGCTTCGAACGCCAGGAAATCAAACTCTTGCCTCATTGCTACTCAAATGGACCTGAGATACCAAGCTGCGACAGGCGGATTTTTATGGCCTCTGGACTCATGATGTGTTTCTTTACCAAAGAGGCGCAGTCCTGGATTCAATGGTGTGAACAGGATCGAGATCACTTTGAAGGAATTTGGCCAACCTCAAAAGGCACGCAGCGAAACGATTAGCTTCAGCACATTACGAGTCGTTCCGATGCCGAAGCTGTGGCTTCCGGTGACAGGTGCGCGTAACGAGCCGCCATGGTGATTGTCTTGTGTCCGGCCAGCACCTGAATCTCCTTTATGCTCACCCCGACCATTGCCAACCATGAGCAAAACGTGTGCCGATTGTTGTGCCATGTGTAGTCCTCGATCTCTGCTTCAGTCAGTGCCGGAGTGAACCACCACCGGCAATCGGACCTCTCGCCCGGCCGCGGGAACACCATGTCACCAGCTTCATGGGGCACGGTTATCGTTTGCGAGGTTGACGGGATTGTGGTCTCGCCATGTCAGTATTCCTTTGGGGTCTCGGGGCGAAGCCCTGAGCAAGGTGCGCAGGCCCAAACCCGAGTAGCGAAGCGGATTGGGTTGGGCCGGTGGCAAGGCAGAAACGACCGAAGGGAGTTTTTGTCATGACAGCGCGTACCTTGCCTTCACGATTACCCGCTTTTTCACTACCGACAACATCATAATACATAATTGACAGCATGACTACGCTATAATGTAATTCCGTTGTATGGAGAACGAGGTTCGTCGTAGGGCGCAGGTACTCTCGTCACACAATGTCGAGGAGTTTCGTGCGTTTTTGAAGAAAAAAGCGAATGAACCTGCGCCGCAACCCGCTTCGTACAGGATTGGCAGGATTGTACGGGCGGTATTCCCTCAATTGTGTTTGCTGCGAAAAAGAGGATACACGCTCAATATGCTGGTCGGTCTTTTTGAGGAAAACGGCCTGAGAATCACCGCAACTGCATTGTCGGGCTACATGAAGAAACTGAATGGGGAAGCGGAAGGGGTATCTGCAATCGAGGTTCGTAAACGGAGAACACAACCTTCTCCCCCTGGTTCGTAAGCTTGCAGACACTTGGCAATGAAACCGGATGTACCGCTGAAAGAAAGGGCTGCAACGATGATCCTGCCACGCAACAACCTTCGAACGATGTTGGGAAGAAAAAGCTGTGATGTTGGCTCAGACAAAAGGACATAACCGTGCGGGGCATCCTGGAGAAAAGCCAGACAAAGAGCGCGTGGGAATCAAAGTTGTCTGCGCTGGCTTGCAGATAATTTCGACGGCACTTTGCTCCGTGGTCTTGGTAAAACCGCGCGTAATTCAAATGCAACTCAACCAATGAGGTAATGGGATGCCGAGAAAGATTCTGAGACTGCCAATTGTGTTGGATCGCACCGGCCTATCACGAAGCACTGTCTATCAGCGTGTCACCGAAGGAAGGTTTCCAAGGCCGGTGTCTCTGGGGACCAGGGCTGTCGGCTGGATCGAAACAGAGGTGGAGGAGTGGATTGCCCGCCAAATAGACGTCAGCCGGGAAATCCGCGGCCAGAGAGCTGGCGTGAATCCGCTGTCTTCGAGATGATGCCCGGAGTTGGATTCTGGCTATGTGTGGCCTGATTCTCTGCCAGCCGAGTTGACTGGATGGCTATGTCGCAGTTCCACGAAACGGCAGCACCTTGCCGCCTCTCTGGGTACACTCCAGAAAATCCGCCCAGTCCTGCATCATCTTGGCGCGTGGCTCCAGATAGAGGGCGTGGTTGTAGGCGGCGCTTACGGCATTCCGGGGAGCGTGTGCAAGTTGCAACTCGATGTGGTCGTGGCTGTAGCCTTGCTCGTGCAGGATGGTGGATGCCAGACCACGAAATCCGTGGCCGGTCATGCGGCCTTTGTAGCCCATCCGCTCTAATGCTTTCAGAATTGTATTGTTGCTCATGGGCTTACTGGCGTTGCGGTCGCCGGGAAAAAGCCAGTCGCTTTGGCCGGTCAGATCACGCAACATCTCCAGCACCTCCAACGCTTGTCTAGCCAGCGGGACGGTATGCGGTGTGCGCATCTTCATCCGCTCCGGGGGTATATCCCAACGACCGGCCTCCAGGTCGAATTCTGTCCACTTGGCTCCAATCAGTTCGCTGGTGCGGACGAACGTGAGCGCCATCAGCTTGATCGCCAGCCGGGTTACGTGTGTTCCTTGATAGACCTCGATGTTCCGCAGCAGTGCTGGCAACTCCCTGGCGTCTACGCGGGAATAGTTCACCTTACGCGTGGATTTCAAAATGTCGCCGGGGCGAATCTCGCTGGACGGACTGCGCTTCGAGTAGCCGTGGGCAATGCTGTAGCGGAAGATCTGTCCCACGGTTTCCAGCGCACGTTTGGCAATATCCAGTGCGCCGCGATCCTGAATCGCGTTGGCCATCGCAACCAGTTCCGGCGCCTCAATCTCTGCAATGGGACGCGGACCGAGGCAGGGCAGAATATCGGCGTCCATGCGCCGCTTGATGTATTCCACATGGCGCGGACTCTTCCCAACCTGCCAATGCGACAGCCACTGTGTGGCCACGCTCTGGAAGGAATTTTCGACGGCAGCCTTTTCGGCTGTCTTCTCGGCCTTCCGTTGCGCCATCGGGTCAATGCCGGTCGCCAGCAGCTTCCGCGCCTCGGCGTGGCGTTCTCGGGCCAACGCCAGGGGCACATCGGGATATTTGCCGAGGGACATCAACTTCTCCTTGCCGCCAAACCTGTATGCCCAACGCCATAGTTTTCCTCCCGCTGGCGTAATCCAGAGGTAAAGTCCTCGGCTGTCGCTCAAGCTGTATGCCTTTTCCTTCGTCTTGGCTTTTTTGATTTCAGTGTCGGTCAGCGCCATCTCGTCCAGAACCTCCGTTTTAGGAAAATACCCCCACCTCAAAATAAAAATACCCCCATATGTACCCCCTGTCAAACGCGGCTGCACCTGGATGCACCTGGACGCATAAAGGCATGAAGCCTAGTGTTTACTAGGATTTATGGAATTTTATTGGATTTCTTGGGATGTGCTGGGAAGGGGTCCTGGCGGAGAGAGTGGGATTCGAACCCACGGTACTCGTTAAAGTACACACGCTTTCCAAGCGTGCGCCTTAAACCACTCGGCCATCTCTCCTGGGGGTGGTTGACTGTTTGAATTTAACATACTGCGGCGGCATTTGACTGTGCCTCAAACAGTGCAGCCGGTTCGGTGCCGGGACACAGGCCCGGCGACAATGAAGCCAGTTCATCTGGGTCGAGTGGTTGGGGGAGCAGAAGGAGATCTCTCATCCCAACTGTCACTCCAACCTGAACAGCAACGATCCAACGCAAGCGAATGGAGTTTGACGCCATGTTGCCAGGGACTTTCCGAGTGGTTTTCTTCCTGCTCTTGTCCGGGAATATTGAATCGTCAATATTTCAAAAAACTATTGCAGATTTGCAGGCTTATTAACACTTAATTGGGATAGGCAGCGTTGTAACCTATTAAGGATCATGAGGAAACGACGCCGCTGCTTGATCGAGCGGGCTGCCGGGCCCGATCAAGCCACGTGCCAAGGAGGCAACGCACACAGATGTCAAAACCAGTTTCCATTTGCATCATTGGATCAGGGTATGTGGGGCTTGTAGCGGCGGTTTGCTTTGCCGAAATGGGGCATCGCGTCATCTGCGTGGACAATGACGAAGCCAGGGTAAAGACCCTCCGCGAAGGGGGAGTGCCCATCTACGAAGAGCACCTGCCCGAGCTGCTGGCCAAACACCGGGGCCGCGCGGTGGAGTTCACCACCGAACTGGCCGCGGCTGTCGACGAGAGCGAGGCGATTTTTATCGCAGTGGGCACTCCGCAGGGGACCAGTGGAGCTGCCGATTTGTCTTATGTCGAGGCAGTGGTTGCGCAGATCGCGCGCTCCATCAAGGCCTACAAGGTGATCGTGGAGAAAAGCACGGTGCCGGTCTACACCAACGAGTGGATCTGCCGCGTGTTGAACCGTCACGGAGTCAATTCACAACTCTATGACGTGGTGTCGAATCCCGAGTTTCTGCGGGAGGGCTCGGCGATTATCGATTTTCTCCATCCCAACCGGATCGTGGTGGGAGCGGGGAACGAGCGTTCCGCGAATCTGTTGCGGCGCATCTACGAGCCGCTGACCGAGGGCAGTTATTACGCCCAGCCGGGAGCTTTGGCAGGAGCTTGCGGAATTGGGGCTACTGCGCCGCTGCTGGTTACCTCCGCGCAGAGCGCCGAGCTGATCAAGCACGCCTCGAATGCTTTTCTGGCGCTGAAGATTTCGTTTATCAACGCGGTGGCTAATCTGGCCGAGGCCGTGGATGCCGATATCGAGGACATTGCCGCCGGCATGGGTCTCGACAGCCGCATCGGCCCCAAGTTTCTGCGCGCCGGATTGGGGTATGGAGGCTCCTGCTTTCCCAAAGATGTGGCCGCATTCCACTGGGTGGCGCAGAAGTGCGGAGTGGATTTCCAACTTCTCGAAGAGATCCGCAGAATCAACGAGACCCAGAAGGAAGTCTTCTTCAACAAGGTGCTGTCTGCCCTTTGGACGCTGCGAGGCAAACGGCTGGCCGCGCTGGGACTGGCCTACAAGGGCGACACGGACGACGTTCGCGAGTCACCCGCCATCGACATCATCAGGAAACTGCTGAGCGCAGGCGCCACGGTTACAGCTTACGATCCGGCGGCCATGGGGCGCGCCCAAGAGGTGCTGCCGGCGGCGGAGAATCTGGCCTATGCGAGCGATATCTACGAGGCATCAAAGGATGCCGATGCGGTGCTGATTCTTACCGACTGGAAGGAGTTTGCCACGATAGACCTGGTTCGACTTATTAAGGCTGTCCGATTCCCAATCGTGATCGACGGCCGCAATCTCTACCAGCCGCAACAGATGCTGGACCACGGCTTTACCTATGTGAGCGTGGGCAGGCCGACGCACTATCACGCGCAGGAAGGCAAGCCCAGCAAACTGGCCGTCTAAGGCGGTTATGCGCCGCGTGCTGGAAGGTGCAACCAAGCGGCCTGCCTGATAACTTGGATTTGGAGCATAAATCATTGATCATGCGCGTCCTTGTCACCGGCGCGGCCGGATTTCTTGGATCACACCTCACGGATCGTCTGCTGGGCGAAGGCCACTCGGTTCTCGGCGTCGATAATCTCTCTACCGGAAGCCTGAATAACCTGGCTCATCTTGGCTCGGAACCCCGGTTTCGATTGGAGGAGCGGGATATCTGCGGGCCCTTCGATCCCGGCCATGTCGACTACGTCTTCAATTTCGCATCACCCGCCAGCCCGCCGGAATATCTTCGCCTGGCCATTGAAACGCTGCGCGTTGGATCGGCAGGTGTCGAGAACACGCTGGAAATCGCGGCACGCTATGGCGCCGGCTATCTTCATGCCTCCACATCGGAGTGTTACGGCGACCCGCTTCAGCATCCGCAATCGGAGAGCTATTGGGGCAACGTAAATCCAATCGGTCCGCGGTCGGTCTACGACGAGGCCAAGCGCTACGCCGAAGCGCTGGTGATGGCTTACCACCGCTCGCGCGGAGTCAACACGCATTTGCCGCGCATCTTCAATACCTATGGTCCTCGCCTGCACCCGGACGACGGCCGGGTCATCTCGAACTTTATGATGCAGGCCCTGCGCGGCGAACCGCTGACAGTTTACGGAGACGGCGAACAAACGCGAAGCTTCTGTTACGTTGATGATTTGATCGAGGGCATTCTGCTGCTCTCGCGCTCCAAGGAGCACCTGCCGGTTAACCTTGGCAACCCAGGCGAGTTTACGATCGAGGAATGCGCGCGCGCCGTTCTTGAAGTTACCGGGTCGAAGAGTGAGTTGCACTCTCACCCCTTGCCGGAGGACGATCCCACCCGCCGCTGTCCTGACATCTCAAAGGCGCGCGCACTCTTGGGGTGGGAACCGCGCATTCCTCTCAAGGAGGGTCTGGCGAAATCGCTGGAATTCTTCCGAAGCCAGGTTGGCTCCAAGGTGGCGACCGCGGAAGTGCGCTGATTTGAAGAAACACTGAGTTCAATTTGCGGGCGATGTTGCCGTCGAATGCGGATACCGCTTGCGCTGCCTTCTGCAGTCTCAAAAAGCGTAAAGAATCACCCATGCCGACAAACTCAACAGGCGGTGTTTCCCTCCGTCAATACATCAACGGTCAGAGAGAGCAAAACTGACCAGAATCTCTTCGCAAGAGAGTTCATGGTGAAAACAGGAGAGATCAACCATGCCGGAACAATTTGAGAACCCAAAAGCAACCAAGCTGGAAGACGACACGGTATCGAGCGAATCAACTGAAAAGGCAGTTGAGCGCATTGCTGAAGAAGCTGCGCAGAAATCCACGCTCACCGAACATAAATACGACCAGGATCACAAGATCGTCTCGATCTGAGAGGTGCGTGGGGCTTCTAAGCGCTGGCTTTTTGAAACCATGCAAAAGGTCGACGGCCAACGGCAGGACCTAACCGCCGATTGAGGTGCTCCGTATTGCTCAGACGGTTGCCGCAATGCCGACTAGAGTGGGAAACGTAAGGATAGTTGGACAAGCGCCCCCCGAGATGGTGAGGGACACCCAGAACGGATTCAAAATCCTTATGGTCGCTGCTGTTGGCGGGTTTTTCTTAACGGCAACAGAGCATCCCACGCAAGACAAGCAACCACAGACGCCTCAAGGGGGGGGTCGATTATGCGCTCACTCACAGCTCTTCTAAGTACCACAGCGCTGTTCGCCGGACTGGCTATAGCGCCAACGGCATCCGCTCAGGTTATGGTCAGCATCGGGGTTCCACCGGTTTGCGCCTATGGATACTACGACTACGCACCTTACGCCTGCTCACCCATGGGGTATTACGGGCCTGGATATTTCTACAACGGGATATTCCTGGGCATGGGCCCGTGGGCCGGCTGGGGTTATGGCCACGGCTGGGGCGGGCATCGCTTTGTCAGCGAGGGCGGTGGAAGCTATCACGGCGGAGGCGGCGCCCTAGCCAATCGCAGTAATTATGCCCGTGGTGGTGGTGGTGGCGGTGGCGTGCAGCGCGCCGCCGTAACGCACACTGCGAGTTCGAGCCACGGCGGGACTAACGCTGGAGGCGCACGCCCGAATGCAGGCCATGCAGCGCCCGCGCGCAGCAACGGCGGGTCGCACGCAGCACCCGCTGGCGGCGGTGGTCATCAGGGCGGTGGTGGTGGCGGCGGCGGCCATGAGGGCGGTGGTGGGCATGGGGGCGGCGGTGGCGGCAGGCACTAGACTGTAGCTATCGACCCGGAAATCCGGTTCTACATAAAGCGGCGGAGCAAATGGCTCCGCCGCTTTGCTTTCACGGGTTTGTCATGGGGGCCAGACACGATTCATCTGCAGGTTCGAGACTGCAACGCTAGTTTGCGAGCCTGCAGTACTTTGCGAGCCAGCAGTACTAAGTGACTGGCCGCTTGCGCTAGATGGCTTTGGCTATTGCGGTGGCTGGCTTCAGAGTAACCCGCGAAATAGGAATCACCGGCTTCCGAGAGTTTTGCTCCGGGAACTGGTCGAGAAGGACGACATTGAGCAGCGACTTATTCACGTGGATTCGGCCATCGTAATTGATGAAGCCGAGCCTGCGGAAGCGATTCATGAAGAAGCTGACACGGGACCGCGTAGTGCCAATCATGTCCGCCAGCGTTTCCTGCGAAATGGGAGGGATGAGGGTGTTGAGTTCTCCCGGCTGGCCGTACTCAGCCATGAGCAGGAGAATTCGCGCCAGACGCTTTTCGCTTGAATTGAAGAGCTGATCGACCAGATCGGCCTGGGTGCGCATACTGCGGGCCAGCAGGAACTTGAGAAAGAAGTCGGCAAACGCAGGCTCCCGATGCATCTCGCGGACCATCTCTTCTCTCTCAATCCTAAGCGCCGCGCAAGAGTTAACGGCAGAGGCCGTTGCCAACCTCAGCCCCGGAATTGACGCCAGCGACTCTTCACCGACGAAGTCGCCCGCGGAGAGCATCGTAATTGTGGCTTCTTTCCCGCCCTGCGAGACGACTGTGACCTTTGCCCGGCCCTTCTGGAGATAGAAGATCGAGTCGGCTGCATCCCCCTGCGAGAAGAAGGTCTCTTTCGTTTCCAATTCAATGACCTTACGACCGAGTCCAGCCTTGGCAAGAAAGTCGGCGGAGGCGAATGCGGGGACGTTCTCTGCGCTCTTCAACATAATTTCCTCTTTGACAGGCGGGTCGATTGACGTGAACGAACCAGGTCCGAGCGACAGCCGCTTCATACAGAAGATCGCCATTCTTGTTTGCGATTCGATCGAAAAGGGAACGGGAAAGGCTTCGGACGAAAGAACGAGGCACCACCCGCAACCCACGATCGCAACGCGGTCCCGAGCAGCTTTCTGGGGGAGTTTGCGTAACTTCGTGGCCAGCTTACGCCACGCTTGAAAGAAACTACACTCAAGCACTTATTATTATCGCGTCTGCCGCAGGCTTGCGTCTGTTCACTTTTGCTCATACCGTGCAATAGTTCAAGGGATAAGGAAAAAGGGAAAATAGAGACTCAGTTTCGGGAACAACGAATCCTGCATTTTCGCCCCTTCTGTGCAGCCAACCGATGCGAGGGCAAAGTCGACGCCGTGCAATTATGACCATTCTTTGAGATTGCAGTTCTGACAGTATCGATCAGTGGGTGAAGAGAAACGCAAGGATGTTTCCCTCACGATGCCATGAGCGATTGTGAGATGCGATGCCAATCGAATTGGAAGCAAAGATTCGCCGGATGTGGTTCCAGCTTTTAGCTGTAGTCGTCCTAGCCGTTCCGCCAACCATGGCGGGAGCGCAAGCACTCGACATTTCAGGGAGTTCCCCCGTCACGGCAGAACGCACGACCTTTGAGCCAATCGATCTGACCTACGCGCGGCCTACGCACAGAACAGAACTCAAAAATTACATCTTCGACGCATACGGCCCATACCCGATTGCGGGCGCAGCGCTAACCGCAGGCATCAACCAGTTCGATAATTCGCCGCCCGAGTGGCGTCAGGGAGTTGAAGGTTTCAGCAAGAGATTCGGTTCCAATTTCGGTATTGCGGCGGTTGCAACCACCACGCGCTACGGATTGGCGCAAGCCTTCAAGGAAGACACGTTGTATTACCGCTGCAATTGCTCAGGCGTATGGCCGCGGATGAGACACGCCTTGACATCTACGTTGACGGCTCGTCGCGGAGAAGACGGCCATCGCGTCTTCTCTTTACCGGCACTGATCGCGCCTTATGCGGGTACGATGACGGCAATCTACGGCTGGTACCCCGACCGCTTCAGCGCCAAGGATGGATTCCGCAACGGCAATTATGCGCTGTTGGCCTATGCGGGCGAGAACATCAGCCTGGAGTTCCTCTATAGAGGACCCCACTCGCTGCTATCGCGGATGCATTTGAACAACGCGCACGGCTCACCGATACAGGGTCCAAACAAATGAGCGATCTGGAATTGACGTCAGTTGCCGGCAGCAGCCCTTTGCTTCCAAGGCAGGTGACTGCGCCTGTGCGCTCAGTTGTGGACTCCGGCATCGGTTTGTTTAACGGCTTTTTCGAATGGTTCGGGAACCTGGGCATCTTCTCCTGGCAGGTGCTGCGGGCCGCCGTAACGCCGCCCTACGAATGGCGCGAGCTGATTCGGCAACTGGATGAAGTTGGATCGAAATCCCTGCCGCTGGTCGCGATGGCAGGCGCCGCGATTGGCGTCGTGATCTCGCTTGAAGCGCGCTACAGTTTGTCTCGATTCGGCGCCAAGTCGATGTTTCCAGCCACGCTGGTTTACACCGTGATCCAGGTCATGGGGCCGGTGATTACCGGCCTGGTGGTAAGTGGCCGGGTGGGCGCGGGCATGGGCGCGGAACTGGCATCGATGAAAGTGACCGAGCAGATCGATGCCATCGAGGCGTCGGCGATCAACCCTTACAGGCTTCTGGCCGCGACACGAATCCTGGCCTGCATCCTGATGCTGCCTCTACTGACCGTTGCCACCGACGGATGCGCATTGATGACGGGTTGGTTTGCACAGACCATGGTTGAGCCGCTGTCATTCCACCAGTTCATTTCGAACGGATTTCACGGAGCGACGTTCAATGCATTTCTGCCGCAGACATTCAAGACCGCGGTCTATGGCCTGATCATCGGGCTGATCGCATGTTTTCAGGGCATGCGCACGCGCGGAGGCGCCGCGGGCGTGGGCCGCGCGGCCACCAACTCCGTCGTGCTGGCCTCTCTTTTCCTTATCCTTGCCGACGTTGTGCTGGTGAAGTTCATTCTCGTCTTCTTTGATTAACCATTGCTTGAATCGCAGGTGAAGGACCATGGCCACAACTCACGACATTGCGATAAAGCGAGAAGATGCAGGCGAAGAAGGCAACGCGCCGGTTGTCGCGGTCGAGAATCTGCATAAGGCCTTCGGAAATCTCACGGTTCTGAATGGGATCAGCCTGTCGGTGGGTCGCGGAGAGACCCTGGCTGTGCTGGGACGCAGCGGCACCGGCAAAAGCGTACTGCTAAGGCTGATCATCGGTCTCGAGAAACCCGACTCGGGGTCGGTCTCGATCCATGGCCAGGATCTTGCCGGCCTGGCCCTCGATCGAATGGGCGAAATCAGATTGAAGATGGGTTTCCTGTTTCAGAGCGCGGCGCTCTACGATTCGCTCACTGTCGGCGGGAACGTGGCGTTTCCCCTTGAACACCATCGCAGAGACATGTCCAGGGCCGAGCGGACCGGCCGCGTAAGGAAACTGCTTGCCGAGGTAGGCATGGAAGGCAACCTCGATAAGATGCCGTCCGACATTTCCGGTGGCATGCAGAAGCGCGTGGGCCTGGCGCGCGCGCTGGCGCTTGACCCGGAGATTTTGCTGCTTGACGAGCCTACGGCAGGCCTCGACCCCATCAGTTCAGGCGAGATCGACGAGTTGATTCTCAAACTTCAGCGGGAACGCCGCATGGCATCGATCGTAGTGACTCACGACTTGCACAGCGCCAGGATCATTGCGAACCGGCTGGCCATTCTGGATCAAGGCAATGTAGTGATCGAAGGCAGCTTCGAGGACCTTCAGCAGAGCGAGATCGCGTTTGTAAAGGAATTTCTCAAGCAGTCGTAGGAGGATCTATGTCGAGAGTAGCGCGGTTGGGAGCATTCATCGTCGGAACCCTGGCGATTCTGGCGGCTGGAGTCTTTGTTATCGGGAGCAAGGAGTATCTGTTTCGGTCCACATACCAACTGCAGGCGCAATTCGACAATGTCGCAGGCCTTGCCGAGGGCGCCGATGTGCAGGTGGGCGGGGTTCACAGCGGAATCGTGCGCAGTATCGAGCTGCCACACAAGCCCGGAGAACAGGTCACGGTGGTTATGGACCTCAACCGGTCGACGCACGAGATCATCAAGCAGGACTCCGTGGCCTCGATTGAAACCGAAGGAGTATTGGGCAATCAGTTTGTAGCCATCTCGTTTGGATCCGCGGGGCAGGCAGATGTAAAGGACGGCGAGATTATCGAGAGCGCGGCGCCGCTGGTGTTGTCGGATCTGTTCAAGAAGACCAGCGGCATTTTGGATAGCAGCCAGAAGGCCATCAACAACGCGACGATGGCCACGGCGCATCTGAGTTCGGTAAGCGCCAAGATCGATTCCGGCCAGGGAACCGTGGGAGCGCTGGTGAATGACAAGCAGGTCTATGCCAACCTGGAGCAGACCACAGCCACATTGCAGACCACCATGCTCCAGGCGCAGACCGGGGTGACGGACTTCCAGGAGAACATGGAAGCCCTGAAGCATAACTTCTTCCTGAGCGGATACTTCAAGAAGCGTGGATACGAGGACTCGGGCGATCTGGCAGCGAACAGAATTAGCGGGCTTCCGCCGGGTACGCCCCTGAAGGTTTTCACCTATACGCCCAAAGAGCTATTCGATGGCCGCGATTCGGCGAAGATGAAGAACCAGAAGTCGCTTAAGGCTGCAGGCGATTTCCTCACGCAGAATCCTGTTGGCGTTGCGGTCGTTGTGGTTTCCGCGGGCATGGATGGAGATGCCCAGAAGGACCTGGTGCTCACCGAGGCCAGGGCCATGGTGATACGCGAGTATCTGGTCGAAAACTTCGGCTTTGACGACAGCCAGCTCAAGACTTTGGGAATGGGCAAACAAACAGGCGCTAATCTGGACGCGGATTGGGGCTCGATCCAGATTCTCATCTTTCCGGTGGGAACGGAAGTACCAACCGACAAACCCGAGGCGGTGGTTACGCGATCCGCCGCAGATGCCGCGCCTCCGGTTCAGGCGACCGCTGTGGTAATTCAAAAGCAATAGTTTTTGCAGACAGATAGGCGAGATGGATGACCGGAAACCGGCACAATCGCGAGGGAGCGAGCGGCGATCATGGCGAACCGGGTCCTGGTCCTTATTGGCAGCGGATGCACCGTGACTGGCGGTTTTGGGTTTGTGCGTTCCTGATGGCTGCAGCACTCGCAATCTACGTACTCAGTGGCGACCTTGCGTGGATCCCGCGCTAATAGCTTTGCCTTTCCAGGTGAGCAGTGTAGCTCAGCAATTGATTCATTGCTCTGGAACAATGAGTATGAATTGGAGTGCATGAATGCCACTTATCACAGTTGTTCTCACGATCTGCGTTGTAGGCGTGTTGCTTTGGTTGATCAATCGCTTCGTTCCCATGCAAGGCCAAATCAAGGGAATTTTGAATGGCGTTGTGGTGATTGTGCTCGTTATCTGGCTCATAAACGTCTTTGGACTGCTTCACTACCTTACCCAGTTCCGCGTAGGTCAATAGCTGGGTCGGCGAGCTGCGCCGAAGGGCAAAATCCGTCAACGCAAGACAAGCGCAATGCAACGTGGCAGAGTTCTGCCCAAAGGAGATTCCATGAGAAGCATGCTTTTGTTGGTGATCGGTAGTGCTTTCAGTTTGAGCGCGTTTGCTCAGGCCAACGCGCAAACAACGGTAATTGTCGAATCAGCCGGCTCCGTATCCCCATACCATGCGGTCGTGATCAGCCGTACGGTCCAGGCGGTTGACTACCTGCATCGCGGCGGCGTCACGGAGGTCAACTTGGCGGGCACAACGCTTATGTCCTCCGCCGACGGCAGGGCCAAGGTGCGCAGCAAGCGCGGCACCATGGAAGTCGAAGCGGAATTCGGCAACCTGCAACCTCCCACAACTTTCGGAAACGAATATCTTACCTATGTCTTGTGGGCGATTTCACCCGAAGGGCGAGCTGAAAACCTGGGTGAGGTACTCATAGGCAGCAACGACCGGAGCAAACTGACGGCAACAACAAATCTCCAGGCCTTTGCCCTGATTGTTACCGCGGAGCCTTACTTCGGTGTTCGCCAGCCAAGCAACGTCGTCGTGCTTGAGAACGTCGTTACGGCAGAGACCAAGGGAACCAGCGAGGCGGTCAGCGCGAAGTATGAGCTGATAGAGCGCGGGGGGTATCTACCCACCGGTTACAAGTTCGACCCCGTGGTACTGAGCGCCAATCTGCCTTTGGAATTCTACGAAGCGCGCAATGCGCTGCGCATCGCGAAATCAGAGGGTGCGGAGCAGTATGCGGGCGAAAGCTACCAGCGCGCGGTCCAGTCGATGAAGACCGCCGACGATTACGCCGTAAGAAAGCATGTTGAAACAAAGCCGCTGATTGCCGCTGCCCGAGTGGCGGTGCAGACCGCGGAGGATGCGCGCGAAGTCGCCGTGAAAAGAATCGATGCGGATAGCCAGGCCGCGCAACTCCAGGCATCGAGCGACGCTCAGGCAAATTCGCAAGCTCAGGCCGCCGAGGCAGCGCGTCTGCAGGCGAAGGCCCAAGCGGATGCGGCAAATGCGCAGGCTGCCATGGCTACAAACCAGGCGACTTCCGCTGCCGCAGTTAGCGCGGCTCAGGCCGATGCCGACCAGTCTCGCCTGCTCGCGCAGCAAGCGCAACAGAACGAACACCAGGCGGACTCCGACAAAGCGGCAATACGGGCGCAACTGACAGAACAGTTAAACAAGATCCTTGAGACGCGCGACAGCGCTCGCGGGCTCATTGTCAGCATGTCCGATGTGTTGTTCGACACCGGGCAATACACTTTGAAGCCGGGTGCTCGGGAGAAGCTGGCTAAGGTTGCAGGAATCCTTATCGCATATCCCGGGCTCAACATTGCAGTTGGAGGGTATACCGACAATGTGGGTGGCGATGCGATGAACCAGAAGTTGTCAGAGAACCGTGCAGGCGCCGTCCGCGATTACCTGGTGGCACAGGGCGTGGCGACACCTTCGGTAAGCGCGACGGGCTTTGGCAACACATCGCCGGTAGCCACAAACGACAACGCCAGTGGACGCCAGGAGAACCGGAGAGTGGAGTTGGTTGTCTCCGGCGACGCGATTGGAAGCCCAACGAATTCGACGATCGGAAGCTTGCGCTAGGTTTGGCGCATAACTGCTGCGGTCTGAAAATGGCCGCAGCAGATCTTATTCAATGCGCTCGCGCCACGCGGGCAAGCAAGGAGTGAAATATGCTTGGAACTATATTGATCGTGGTTCTCCTGTTAGCGCTCATCGGTGCATGGCCGCGGTGGCCGCATAGCCGAAACTGGGGATATTACCCGACCGGAGGACTCGGCATTGTTCTGGTCATCGTTCTCGTACTTCTGCTGCTTGGCCTGATTTGAGCAGGATGCGCTTTGCGGCTGCCGCGGCACTGGCGCTATTTCGAGAGTATGCTTGAAGGAGTAGTCAAGACTTCCTTCTCTCGCCTTTAGCCATCTAGGCACCGCTCCAGACGAGCACCGTTCAGGCAAGCAACAGAACGAATGGAGCGGTAATGAGCCTTATCAAGAAGATAGACGTCGAAGCGCATTTTGCCGCCAGGCGGCGCGCGCGCCAGGCCTTGGCCCGACTGGCAACGCTCCCGGCCGTGAAACTGCCGTCCGTCGCCGGGACGGCTGGCGCGAATGCGGATGCTTCGGGTTTCAGAGAAGATTTCTCGCTCGAGCATACCCTTCCGAAAGGGCCTGTGGGTTCGTCGAAGTAACTCTCGATGTAAGCAGGATCGTGCAGTTCGCTCTGAGCAGATCGGAGGGGAGCATTTTCTCCAGGCGGCACTTTCTTGGCTTGAGTGTTTCTCTGCACGCCTGACAATCTCCAGAGACCGCATCGGGTCCCCGAATCAAGGTCCGCGCGGAGACGCAGCTCACCATGTCGATGTAAGCGAAAGCAGGACGATATGTCTAGCAATGAAACGATCCACTATAAAGAGCGGGCCATTGAGCATCAATCAACGGTCAGTTCGCAGATTGCGTCCAAGGGTTGCAGCTTGCCATTGCCGACGCGCATTGCGTTTGTTGGAAACTATCTGCCTCGCCAGTGCGGCATCGCCACATTTACGACAGATCTGTGCGCGGCACTTGGCACGGAATTTGGCAGTGGCAGGCTGTTTGCGATTCCTGTCAATGATCCGGAGTCAAGCTACGAGTATCCAGAGCAAGTGCGCCTGGAGCTTGAGCAGGAAGACCTGAGTTCCTACGAGCGGGCTGCTGAGTTTCTCAATTTCAACGGCAACGATCTGGTCTGCCTGCAGCATGAATATGGAATCTATGGCGGTATCGCAGGCGGTCATATCCTGACCCTTCTGCGCAAATTGAATATGCCGGTTGTAACGACACTTCATACCGTTTTGCGGGAACCGGATGTAAATCAGCACCAAGTGCTCGAAGAGATAGCGCGGCTTTCCGATCGGCTGGTTGTGATGAGCGATCAAGCGGCTCAGTTCTTGCGCGAGGTATATACAGTTCCTGACGAAAAAATCGATATCATTCCGCACGGGGTTCCCGATTTTCCGTTCATGGATCCCAACTATTTTAAGGACCGGTTCGGCACCGAAGGGAAGTTTGTGCTTCTGACGTTTGGCCTGCTGTCGCCGAACAAAGGGATTGAGAACGTGATTCGCGCGCTGCCGGCAATATTGGAGAGACATCCGAATGTGGTCTATATCGTATCCGGAGTGACGCACCCGCATATTCGGCGGCGCGACGGCGAACGTTATCGCGAAGAACTGCAGGCATTGGCGGAAAAGCTTGGCGTGTCGTCGAATCTGATCCTCATCAATCGGTTCGTGAGCGCGGAAGAGCTGGTTGAACATGTTGGCGCTGCGGATATCTACATTACCCCCTACCGGCAGGAGGCGCAGGCCGTTTCCGGCACGCTGGCTATTGCGCTGGGCGCGGGAAAGGCGATTATCTCTACGCCGTATTGGCACGCTAAAGAACTTCTGGCGGAAAACCGGGGGGTGATCGTGCCGTTCGAGAACTCTGTGGCCATTGCGGAAGCGGTGCTTGGACTCCTCGATAACGATGGGGAACGTCACGCAATGCGGAAACGGGCTTACCTCCACTCGCGGGAGACAATATGGCCGAAGACCGCGCGCAAATATATGGCTAGTTTCCAGAGAGCCCGCTTCGAGCGCACCTTGCATCCAAGGGCAGCGCTGAATGACGATGTCGATGAGCATACCGTCGATGAACTGCCGGAGTTGAATGCCGGTCATATGTTAAGCATGACGGATGACACAGGCATCCTGCAGCATGCCATCTTCACGATACCCAATTCAAGCGAGGGTTACACGACCGATGACAACGCGCGCGCTCTCATCGTGTCGACCCTGCTGGATAAGGCGCATCCGGGCTGGGCGGCAGAAGCGCATTTGTCTCATCGGTATCTGGCCTTTTTGTGGCTTGCCTTCAATCGAGATACTGGGAGATTCAAAAACTTTCTCGGTTACGACCGCCGATGGCTGGAGGATGTTGGGTCGGACGACAGTCACGGTCGGGCGCTTTGGTCTCTGGGCAACGTACTCGGCCAATCGCGGGACGCGGGCTTAAGAGGAGCGGCTGGGAGGCTTTTTGAAGCCGCGGTTCCCACGACGCTCACGTTTACCAGCCCGCGCGCATGGGCGTTTTCGATCCTGGGCATGCAGGCCTATCTGGACTGGTTCCCTGGGGACAGAGCTATCCAGGGTTTCCGTAATACCCTTGCAAATCAGCTCCTCGATATCTATGAGCGCAGTCATTCCGCAACGTGGCATTGGTTCGAGAAGAGCCTTTCCTATTCAAATTCGAGGCTGTCGCAGGCGCTCATCCTGGCGGGATGGCGGAGCGACAACCAGAGAATGATCGAAGCTGGAATGGATTCCCTGAAATGGCTGGTTGCCGAACAGCACCGCGACGATGAGCAGATATTTGTGCCGATTGGTTCCAACGGGTTCTTTATCGAAGGAAACGAAAAGGCGCGTTTCGATCAACAGCCGGTGGAGGCATGCGCAACAGTCGCTGCTTGCCTTGAGGTATACAGGCTGACGGAAGAGTGTTATTGGTTTGAAGAAGCCCAGCGGGTGTTCCGCTGGTTTCTGGGCAAGAACGACTTGCGAATTCCGCTTTACGATGCAAAAACGGGAGGGTGCAGAGATGGCCTTCATCCCGACCGCATCAATGAAAACCAGGGAGCGGAATCGACTCTTTCATTCCTGATGGCCTTGCTGGAAATGCAGGAGGCCAAAGCGACCAACGCACGAGAACGGCAACTTGAAATGAGCATCTCTTCTTGAATCCAATTGTCTCTCCGGTTGTGTCGACAGATTCCGTTGTTGCTGAAGCTCATGTGGAAACACATACAGGGCTCCCGCTCTTCACTCGTTACGAGGGTAATCCGATCCTCACGCAGAGCAACTGGCACTATCCAGTGAACAGTGTCTTTAACGCAGGAGCCGTGCGGTTGCACGATGGAGACACGCTGCTGCTTTGCCGCGTGGAAGATCGGCGAGGCCTGTCTCACCTGTGTGCCGCACGTTCGGCAAATGGAATCGACGATTGGCGCGTCGACTCTCAACCGACGCTGCCAGCAAATTCACACGACTATCCGGAAGAGCTTTGGGGCATCGAAGATCCGCGCATTACGTATGTCCCGGAACTCGAGCAATATGCGGTAGTCTATACATCTTTTGCACGAGGCGGACCTGGAGTCTCGCTGGCCCTGACCAGAGACTTCAAAACTTTTGAGCGCTATGGCGTAATCATGCAGGCGGAGGACAAGGACGCGGCTCTGCTGCCCAGGAGAATTGGCGGCCTTTGGGCATTGATTCACCGGCCGGTGACCACGCTTGGCGCGCACATGTGGATCTCCTACTCGCCGGATCTTCGCCATTGGGGCAGTCACAAGATCATCCTCGAGGCGCGGCGCGGCGGATGGTGGGATGCGAACAAGATTGGCCTGTGTTCTCCGCCGATTGAAACTGAAAAGGGTTGGCTGACAATCTACCACGGAGTGCGGCAAACGGCTTCCGGAAGCATTTATCGTCTGGGCCTGGCACTCTTTGACCTGGAGCAGCCAGACGTTTGTTTACAACGCGGAGACTCATGGATGTTCGGTCCTGAAGCTGCCTATGAGCGCGGCGGAGACGTGAAGGATGTTGTGTTTCCCTGCGGTCAGACTATCGGCGCGGATGGAGATACGATCCAGCTCTATTACGGTGCTTCAGATCAATGCATGGCGCTGGCCACAGGCAGCATACGTTCGCTGCTTTCGTGGCTGGAATCCAACTCCAGCCCACAGGAAGGGCTAATACAAGAGCGCGACGGTGTGACCGGCGCGAGGAGCCGTTGAGATGAACTTTTCAAGTCGGAATTGGCCCAGCTGGGTGCCGCGCCTGCTCTGGATAAGGCGCGAGTGCCCGTGGTGCAATTCACTCAAATTCAAGGAAGCGGAGTTGCGGCCGGTTGATGGCCTGCTAAGCATGTTTGCAATACGGCCAGTTCGTTGCATGTTTTGCTGGCGCCGCTACTATTGGTTTACGTTTCATGGAGCAAGTGCGTCCTAGTTGCGCGAGTAACTGCGGTGCTTAGCTAGAGCCACGGCCGCGGATTGGAATTAAGGCGAGTTGCCTCGCGCTCGGAATCGATTCCCATTGTCGCCAAACTGAGACTGGCAGAGGCAACGACAGGGCAGAATCGGCATGAGTTTTTCGCTTCAACAGCCTGCTAAGTTCCATGCAACCGGCGCGCATCCCTCAGTCATGCCGCCCTGGCTGACGCACCTTGGAGGAGCAGGACTTTTCTTTGTATCCGTAATCGATTCGTCGGTGATCCCGCTTCCTTTACCAGGCAGCACCGATCTGCTTCTCTTGTTGCTTGTGGCGCACAACGGAAATCCCTGGTTGCTTGCTCCCTGTGCCATTGCAGGCAGCATCGTGGGTGGATACAGCACCTGGGAGACAGGCAGGAAAGGTGGCCAGGCAGCACTGAGCCGCCACGTGCCGGCCCGTATTCTTGGACGAATCGTCGGGTGGGTCGAGCGTCATCGGATTCTCTCCGTCTTTTTGCCCGCAGTACTTCCTCCGCCTATTCCGCTCTTGCCGTTTGCGCTTGCCGCAGGCGCGCTGGGCGTCTCTCGTACGCGGTTCCTGGCCGTGTATGGCTCGGCTCGCAGCCTCCGCTACTCTTTCGTTGCATGGCTGGGCGTTACTTACGGGCGCAGGATTGTACGCATTTGGACTGGAACTCTCCACGAGTGGTCGACTCCACTGCTTTGCATGTTTGTTGGCGTGCTCGCGCTTGGCTCTTGCTATGGGATATGGAAGATGCGCGGCTTGCGCAAGAAGGAATTCGCTAGATAAAATGCGACCTATGGCGAACGCGTGCGTTCGGACTGATCTACCGGCTTATCTTCTCTTGCTGTTTTGTTCTACACGACAAACATGGCGATGCCCGCAGCGAACATGGCTACCGTCGTGACTGCGACGACAATCCATCCCAGGCGGGAACTTGGTTGATTCTGCATCAGCTTCTTGTCCGCGGCGACTATGAGGATAGCTACGAGAAGAAAAGGTGCTAGTAATCCATTGATGACAGCTGTCCAGTAGAGTGCCTTTACCGGGTTCACTCCAATAAAATCCAGAGCAACGCCCGCCGCGGTAGAAACAAGAATCAAGACGTAAAACCAGCGCGCCTGTTTCAACTTCAAGTTCAAGCCCTGACGCCAGCCCAGTGTTTCTGCGAAGGCGTACGCTGCCGATCCTGCAAGCGTGGGGATGGCAAGAAAACCAACGCCCACAATTCCCAAAGTGAAGAGGGTTGCCGCAAAGTTGCCCGCAAATGGCCTGAGGGCTTCAGCCGCCTGGCGCGAAGTCTCAATGTTCATGATGCCGTGCCGGTTGAGGGTGATTGCAGTCGTGAGAATGATGAAGAACATGACCATGTTTGAGAAAAAAGCGCCAACACCCACATCGATATTTCTCAAATCGAGCTCCTGAGGAGTAGCTCCTCGGCGCTGTGCCAATGTGCTTTGACCTGCCGACTTCTCTTCCTCGACTTCTTCACTCGCCTGCCAGAAAAAGAGATACGGACTGATGGTGGTGCCGAGAATCGCGACCAGCGTTGCCCACTCAGTTCTGCTGTGCGGCATCGACGGCACTAGGGTATCGCGCAGAACCTGGCCCCAATCGGCTCCCACCACAAATGCGGTAATGGGGTATGCAAAAAGAACCAGAACCAGCCACTTGAGCACGTTCGCGATCTGCTGGTATCGCAAACGAACTGTTGCCCATGAGATTAGAAGCGCAAACACAACAACAAACCAGTGAGAATTGATCCCCGACATCATTGCCGACGCATCCGCCATGCCGGCCAAGTCCGCGGCGATGTTAATTGTGTTTGCAATGAGAAGGGAGATGACGAAGATGAGCAATAGCCATCTTGGAAATCGCTGTTTGAAGTTTCCTGCCAGGCCTCGTCCCGTAACCTTGCCAATGCGAGCGCACATCATCTGCACGGCGGCCATAAGCGGCCACGTCAGCAGCGCGGTCCAAAGGAGCTTGGTTCCAAGCTGCGAACCGGCAATGGAGTATGTGGCGATACCGGAAGGGTCATCGTCAGCAGCTCCGGTGATCAATCCAGGTCCAAGGGACTTCAGCAACTCCCGAATCCAACGAGATGGAGCAGATGCCGGCACTGAAGAGTTTGATGCACGTTTCTTAAGCATCAAAGTGCAGACCCCAAAAGGATTGAAACTATCATCGGATCCTGTCCATGCATGGGCAGTTTCTGCTGCATTGATAAGGGGATTTGTGTGCTAAGCACGCGCGATCTAGGCACGTGGATCGTGAGGCGCCCCGGCTTCCTCATTGGCCTCATGCACCGCATCCACTGCTTTACCCCACGAGCTTTCAACTTTTCCCTTCAGATTCTGCGCAATTCCTTCCACCTGGAGCTTGGTATTGCCAGTCAGGCCGCCGGTTTTCTGCTTTGCGATTCCCACAATTTCATCGACTGCACCCTTCACTCGATTGCTATCCATAAACTCCTCCTGTGTGAACTGATTTCTTCTTAACTTGAATCTATTTGCCCGGTTGATTCTGGTCTGAGCAGTTTGGATCACGTCGTCGCATGGTGCCAGCCGCTCGCCTCGCCGTTAACTGAGCCGTATTGCACAGACGCGGCAATCGAATCCATCTAACGTGAAAGTTACCTTGTGCGCCTCAGTGCGCGGGAAGCTTGTGACGCTGCGCATGGGTAGAAAATGGTGAGTCACATGAAAAAAGTTATGGCATTAGTAGCGGTGCTCGGTTTGACGAGCATGGGTTGGGCGGCATCCAGCCGCGAAGCAACGAACGACCGGCTCGATCATGCCGGCAGTGTGCTCCACGAAATCATGTCGGCGCCGGATAAGGGCATTCCGGAAGAAGTTCTCGAACACGCAAAGTGCATTGCCGTCGTGCCTCATCTGCTCAAGGGCGGCTTTGTTTTTGGCGCGGAGAATGGCAGAGGCATCGCCACTTGCCGCACAGCCGATGGATGGAGCGCACCTGCGTTCTTTACCATCACCGGCGGAAGCTGGGGATTGCAGATCGGGATCGAAGGCGTTGACCTGGTCATGATCATCCAGAACGACCGCGGAATGCAGCATTTGATCAACAGCAATTTTGAGTTGGGCGCGGACGCCTCAGCGGCGGCCGGACCTGTTGGACGCCATGCTTCCGCCGATACCAACTGGAAGATGGAAACCGAAGTCCTTACTTACTCACGCGCCAGGGGCGCTTTTGCCGGAGTCACGCTGAATGGTGCTGCCATTCGCCGTGACGACGATTCCACCGAAGCCATCTATGGCCACGACATCTCCACCCGCCGCATTCTGCAAGGCGATGTAGCAGTGCCGGAAGCCGCACATGCATTCCTCGATGCTGTCAGGGATGCAAAGGCACAGGCAATCGCCTCCAAATAGCCTTCAACCGATTAAGCATGCTCGCGGGCGCCCTGGGGAGAAGTTTGACCCCAGGGCGCCCGCTGGATTTAGGAGGGAAAGTTGACCTTCTTGCCTGCCATCGGTTACCCCTTTCAGTGTAGTAATAAAGCAGTGACATGAGGGAAGGGCGATTAGTTGGACAATCCTGCGGTCTACTTTACGTGCGATCAGCACCGCTCGATCCGCAATTAACAAAGTGGCGCTTGAGGCTATTTAGTAGACTACTTGCGTATGATTGCGCTGGCAGACCCAAGCATCTGAAGATGCGGATCTTGATTCCCTGGTTGGCTGCCGGGGAACCGAGGTCACGCGCGAGGCTCAGTAGAGGAGATGAATTAAGGAAATCACGCCATGGAGCATACCGGAGTATACGCTACTTACCCGAGTCTTCGTGATCGCGCAGTTGTCGTTACTGGAGGTGCAAGCGGCATCGGCGAGGCGATTGTGGAGGCCTTTGCCATGCAGCAGGCCAGGGTCGCCTTCCTGGACATTCAGGATGAGCCGGCAGCAGCGCTTGTACAACGGCTGGCTACGGCCGGCGCCGCCGAGCCGATCTATTGCCACTGCGATCTGACAGATATTGCTGAGGCGCAGCGCACAGTCCAAGCCATTTTGCAGAGGTTTGGAACCGTCGATGTGCTGGTGAACAATGCCGGAAACGATACGCGCCATACGGTTGCCGGGGTGACGCCCGAATTCTGGGACAGAACCATCGCCGTCAATCTCAGACATCAGTTCTTCATGTCGCAGGCAGTGATTCCCTCCATGCAGAAGGCGCATCGAGGTTCAATCATCAATATGAGCTCCATCGGTTGGGTCATTCCCTCCACAAGCCAAGTGGTCTATGTTACGGCAAAAGCAGCCGTCGTCGGGATGACCCGCACCCTTGCTCATGAATTCGGCGCAGATAACATCCGCGTCAATTGCATCATGCCGGGCGCCATCCTCACCGAGCGGCAGCAGCGGCTCTGGCTCACCGAGGAGTACACGGCTCATGTCCTGGCAAATCAGGCATTGAAGAGGATGATCCTGCCTGACGAGGTTGCTCGGCTGATCTTATTCCTGGCTTCGGACGATAGTTCGGCCATCACCAATCAGAGCTACGTTATAGATGCCGGTTGGATTTAGCAGAGCCTTTACCTGTGCGGCTGAAACAAGAGAGGTGACAGCGATGGCAGGGAGATCAGCTGGTAAGTATGCATTGAAACTATAAGAAAACCAGGATCTCAATTCAAGCACTAGTTTAGCTTCGGTCATTCGCCAGTAGCGACAAATGCCAGGCAGGAACATCGCAAAGGCGCAAGACAGGAATCATTCTTAGTTGTGAGGGGCGCATTCAAACGTATTGGCGTAAACGTCTCCATGGGCGGCCGTCGAGGAGCTTGATTTCAGGCGCAAGTGACCTTGCCCCGCTCTAAGGGAGAGTACTGGCGAACTCGCCGCAAAAGACTTTTTGTTTGTTCATGTTGAATAAATTGCGTGGGGCGGCGCGGCTTATTGCCGCATGGGGGTCTTATTTTGAAAGAGCGCCAGCCTTTCATTCAGGCTCTGCGCCAGGGTGGAATTGCCTTGTTGCTTCGCCAGTTCGACGGCTTGCTGCTCCAACTCGATTGCCTTGTCGAAGCGGCCGATCTCGGCATAGACGGCGGCGAGTGTGCCCAGAATCGCCGGTTCGCGCGCCGAAGTAAGCTCGACAGCGTACTCGGCCAATGGCAACGCCGCATTGCCGTCGCGGAGCGTCTCGTCGCGCGAAGTGGCGAGCACCCATGCAAAGTCATTCAGCACATGCAGGTTGTCAGGGTCCTTGCTCAGCGCCTGCTTCCAGTAGGCAAGGCCCTCCGCGCCGCGTCCACTCATCACCAGCGCCTTGCCTAGGTAGTAGCGTGCGTCCACCGCATCCGGTGAGAGCGCCTGCGCCCTCTCGAATTGCGGAATGGCATCGGGAAGCCGGCCCGATTTTGCCAGGGCAATGCCGAGGTTGGTGTGAAATTCAGCAGTCTCCGGACCAAGATCCAGCGCCTTTTGAAAATGCAGAATCGCCTCGCCCACGCTGCCTTTCGCCATCAGCGCGCGACCGAGGTTGTTTTCCCCCTCGGCTCTGGCCGGCTCCAGTTCAACTGTCTTTCTGAACTCCGCGATGGCTTGGTCCAATTCTCCCTTCGCGGCCAGCGCTAACCCCAGATTGTTGTACGCCGGCGCATGTCCCGGATTGATTGCGATGGCCTTGCGATACTCTTCCACCGCTTCGTCGGTTTTCCCCTCCGCGGCATAAACGGAGCCGAGATTGTTATGAGCCTCGGCAAAATCGGGATTGTCTTCGATCGCGGCTTTGAATTCCTTCTCCGCTTCAGAAATGGAATGCTCTCCCAACAGCGCGGAGCCCAGGTTGTTGTGTGCCTCGGCATACCCCGGCCTGTCTTCGAGCGCCAGGTGAAACTGCTCGATCGATTCGCTCGCGTTTCCTGTCTGGCCAAGCGCAGTGCCCAGGCCGTTATGCGCCTCTGCGCTGTGCGGATCCAGGCGGAGAGCCTCACGAAATTGCGCAATTCCATCGTCCACCTTGCCCGCAAAAAACATTGTCTGCCCCAGGCCGTAGTGAGCACCCGGATCGTCGGGTCCCATGGCCATGGCCTTTTTCCACTGCACGGTCGCAGCCTCGTACTTGCCTTTTTGGGTCAGGTCGGATGCAATATCGATTTGCTTGTAGAGATCCACCGCGGGCGTATCGATATGTTCGATTCCGCTGGGATTCATGTTGACGAACTCGGGAATATTCACGGCGCGATTGGCGGCCGTCGAGTTTTCAATCAGAATCGCCGGCGAGTCATTGCCGTTCTCGTCGATGTGTGTCAAGAACATCTGCGTGTAGGGTGTCCGGCTCTTGGACGAGAAAACCATCCAGCGCCCATTCGGCGAAAAGCTGTGCCACGAGTTCATCAGCCGCGTGTTGCAATTCATCAGCCGCGCTTTTCCGCCCATAGCCGGAACAATGTATAGCTTGCCGTCGGGTCGCATCAACTGGCCATTGTGCGCCTGCACAAACACCATCCACTTGCCATCCGGAGATATCTTGGCAAAGCTGTTGCTCATCCCGTTTTGTGACGCGCCGGAAATCGGCACAGCCTCCCCGCCACGGCCGCCGTTGAATGGAATGCGATAGAGATCGTATTGGATCTGCACCTCGGTAGGGTCGTTTGCGTAGGTGGCCAGTTTGCCGTCAGCCGGATTCGGGTCCTTCGCTTCCGCGCGCGCAAACACAAGATACTTTCCGTCTGGACTCCACACCGCGCTTGCCTGCACGAGCTTCGGATCGTCAGCACCGGGCAGCGGCTGCATTTTCTTCGTCTCCCTGTCATACCACGCCAGGATTCCGCGCGTAGGATAGAAAACCTGCAGGAACCGGTAATCGAGGAAGTTGGCGATGTAATAAAACTGCCAGCCCTTGGTCCCCGGCGGCTTGATTGTGGTCGCCACGTAGCGGCCGTCCGGCGAAACCTGTGACATGAATCCCAGGCGCGACTGCGAATCCATTTCGCCGGTAAACTTGGCCCACGAGATCATGTCCTTCGTGCCCACCGACATCTTTTGCTCCACGGGCACCAGCGCGTAGAGCCCTTTGTCGTTTTGTGGACCATCCATATCCAGTCCCAGCGTCTTGCCGTCGCGGCTGAAAGAGTGGCAATTGGCGCAGGAGTGCAAGTCCGTCATCACAACATGGCTGGTGGGCTTGGAAACGTCGCGCATGCGCCATTCGATCAGCGGAACCGCGCTCTGAGCCAGCGGTTTGATAACGCCCCTCTCTGTCGCCGATGGCATCAGCGGCACATCCCGATAAAAGATCGGCGCCCCGACAGGATCGCGTGAAATGGTCAGTTGTATGACGCCGCGCGACAGGGATTGCTTTTGATCGCCATCCGCATAGCCGGTAATGGTGACGGTGGCCGGACGCTCGACTGCATGTTCGCGGATCGCGGCCCACGTCGCCGCATCCGGCTTCCAGGTATGTGCGGCCGCCTGTTCCGCCGTCAAGGTTGGCAGCTTGTTGCTGTTCGAAATACAGCGCGGATCTATCTCGCCGATCTTCAACCCTTCGCCCTTCGATAACATGTGCAGGGCAGTGGAACCATCGTCAAATGCGATGTCAATCCGCCAACTGACGATGCTTTCGACCGGATCGCGCCACTGGAAAGTGGGGGCGGCCATATCGGGCGGAAAGACCGACCCATTGAACGGGTAATCGACGGTGATTGTGGCGGGTGCATTCGTTGCTCCGGCAACGATCTTGTCCAGCCCCGTCAGCCACGCCGTACAAACCATCAAACAGGCCGCGATGACGCTGGCGAATGCGCGGGCTGAACGGTTTGAGCCGTTCAGCCCGGCCGTTGGAAGACAGTTTGGCTGCTGCGGCTGATCGCCGCACTCATCAACAAAACCCATTGTGAAAACCCATTGTGCGAACCTCGGTGCTCAAAGCTTGACCGATCGGACGAACCCTGGAAGCAGGAACTTCCCGGCAAGCGAAGTATACTTCTGGACAATCGCGATGGTCACCTGCGATCTGCCTGTCCGCACGGCAATCGCATTTGGATTTTGAGCGAAGAATGAAGGGTACGGGCTTCAGCCCGTACATAAACTCAGCAAAATCAGTTGGGCTTTAGCCCCTGAGGGACAGCCTCTGCGTAAATTTGTCCTCGATTTCGTCGTGCGCCGGGTTCCGATTCCATCACAATCACAAGCCCAGACTCGTGCTGTCTCTCCCCTCAGGGGCTGAAGCCCCCTTTTTTCAATGTATTGAAGGGTACGGGCTGAAGCCCGTACCCTTCAACGCTTCAAATGCGATTGCCCTGTGCCTGTCCGCGTGTTCCTTCTCACTTCGCCCATATGCGCAGCAGCAGCACACCGTGCGACGGGACCGGCGCCGCATAAGCGCCATTCACAAACTTCACTTCCTTGTGACTCCACAGATCCCGGGCCCTCGTCACCGCGTTGGCAAGGTGCAAATCGGATGCGTGGATTGTACCCTGCGCGGCAGCGCCGCCCAGATTCACCACGCCCACGGCGACACTGCCGTCGGCCAGCGGCTTGATCCAGGTCTCGAGATCGCCGTTCTTGACGGGCGAGGCCTGCTTGCCAAGCGGGTCCTGATCGATGGAGATGACTTCCCTATTCATCAGGATCGATCTCGTCACTGGCGTCATTGTGCGGATGTCGTTGCCGGCCAGCAGTGGAGCAGCAGAAAGTGCCCACAGGCTCATATGGGTGCGGTACTCGTCGTCGCTCATGTGACCGTTGCCGATCTCCAGCATGTCAGGGTCGTTCCAGTGTCCAGGCCCAGCGTAGGGCGCTGTCGGCACCTGCTTCTCGATGTTGTCGATCATGCTGTCCCATGCGTCGCGGATGTCGCCGGTGGTGCGCCACAAGTTGCCACTGACGTCGGCGCCCCACTTTTCAACGCTGCCCATGCCGTATTCGCACAGGCTGTAGACGATGGGGCGTCCGGTCTCGGCGAGCGCGTCTCCCATTTTCTGGTAGATGGGTTGCAGCGCGTCGTTCTTGTAGATGGAGCCCGCGCTGCACCAGTCGTACTTCAAGTAATCGATGCCCCAGGAAGCCCACATCTTCGCATCCTGCGCTTCGTGTCCGTAACTGGCAGGGTAGCTGCCGCAGGTGCGCGGGCCGGGCCCGGAGTAGATCCCGAGCTTGAGCCCCTTGGAATGGACATAGTCGGCAAGGGCCTTCATGTCGGGAAATTTGTGGTTCGGCGGCAGGTTTCCTTGTGCATCCCGCACGCCTTCCCATGTGTCGTCGATATTCACATAGATATAGCCGGCGTCGCGCATGCCGCTCGACACCATTGCGTCGGCCATGGTGCGCACGGTCCGATCATCCACCTTCTCCGCAAACAGATTCCAACTGTTCCATCCCATGGGCGGCGTCGCGGCGAGGCCGTTCGACTTTACCTTGTGCAGCGCCGGCGGCTCAATGTAAGCCGGGAGGGGAATATCGTCGGCCGCGCTCGCTTTGCGGGCCACAATCTGGTCTCCCCACACCGTGGCATGCAGCTCTCCGTTGAGCAGATCTCCGGTGAGGAAAGGCTTGGGGTCGTTCCAGCCCACGCCCCACAGCTCAAAGTGCGCGCCGGTTGCCTTGCCTGTAACTTCGTTTGCGAAGCCAAGCGAATGCAGGGTGCCGCTCAGCTTGTCGCCGTCCTGTTTGAGTTCCAGAACAGCCTTTTGCTGTTCGCCGTTTTCCATGGTCTTGCCTGTTGCGGCCCAGCGGCCATTCAAACTCTGCGCGTGCGCTGGCGCCAAGAACACCGCCATGCAAACCGCGAGGCACAGAATGCCGGCGGCCCAGGTTACCGGGCCCATTCTCTCTGTACGCTCTTCGTTGACCATCTTCTTTCTCCATTCCGCAGAAAATATTTTCCTGCCAATCCCGGTTGTTCTACTTGCCTGGTTCGCCATCGGGACGAATCTCGATGACCCGCATCATGTCGCGATCCTGCTCCTCTTTTTTGTCTTTGATTTCGTCGAAGCGCTTCGATTGCTGCTCGCGGCGCTGATCGCCAGTACGCGCGTAAAGTTGCAGCAGTCCGAAGTTAGCTCCGTAGTTATCTCGATCCAGTTGAATGGCCCGCTCAAAATAGGATTGAGCTTCCGGATAGCTGCGTTTCGTCACGCAAATCTGGCCCAGTTCCGCCAACACGTCGGGAAAATCCGGGCGCAAAGCAAGCGATTGTTTCAATTCATCGGCCGCATCGTCGAGATGACCTTCCTGGCGGGCAATCCGGCCCAGATAGAAGTGTGCTTCGGCTGCGGTCTTCGGGTCCGCGATCGCCTGTTTAAGCCACTTGGCCGCGGAATCATAATCCTTCGCTCTGAAATATGTTTCGCCAAGTGTGAGAATGCCTTCCGTATCCCGCGGGCGCAGAACGTGATACTTATCGAGGTACGGAAGAGCTTGAGACGGGTCCTCCGAGAAGGACACCACCGTTCCCATTCCAAAGTTGTACTCGGGATTGTCCGGAGCCAGCCTCACTGCCTCCGCAATGGCCTTCCGCGACTCTGCATAGAGACCCAGCTTGAGGCAGATTGAGCCGAATTCATACGGCAAACTGGCGTCTGCAGGCTGCAACTCGCGAGCATGGGCCAGGTAGCCGAGAGCACCCTGATAATCCTTGGCGGTCTCTGCAATTCGGGTCAGGTCCACGAGGATAGCCGCGGACTTGCTATCCGCGACAAACGCGCTTTCCAGCGTGGCGCGGGCCTGCTCCAGCCTTCCTTCAGCCTCCTGTGCCAGTCCCAGGATGCGCAAGCCTGCGGGAGAAAGCGGCTGACGGGCGGCTGCGGCAGCAAAGATCGTTTCGATGAGATCGGCGCGGCGCGCCGCGCGTAATGCGGGCAGGCACATCATTGCATCCGTTTCGGTGAGGTCGGGGTTTGCGGCCAGGGAGGCGGCGGCTCGATCGGCAGCTTCCCGGTGCCCAAGCGCTGCTTCATCCGCGCAGAGAAGGGCCTCGGCGCCAACCTGGGCCCGAGCCGAAGCACTGAGCTTAGCCAGGTATTCCAGAGAAACCCGATAACTCTGTGTCCAGTTTGAAATGGTTGCGATCTGATAGTTTGCCTCGTCGTTGGTGGGCTCCAATTGCACCACCTTGTCGCTGAGGTGGAGCGCTTCAGCACGAGCAATGGAGTCGGTTGCGGCGGTCTGCATATCGATGCGGCTCAGATTCAGGTAAGCCGCGACCAATCTCGGGTTGTGACGTATCGCCGCAGAGAAGGCCTTTCGGGCGCCGCTTACATCTCCCCGCTGAATTTCGACCACGCCTAGCAGATTTTCAATGCCGCCGTCGCTTGGGAACCGCTTGCTTGCATCGGCTATCAACGTGCTGGCGCCGTCCAGATTGTTAGCCTCGATCTGCTCCTGGATTGAGAGCAACGTCTGCTGGTACGACGTTCCCTTATCCTGAACTGGCGCTGGAAACGCAAAGGGCGAAAGGACGATTACAAGCGTCAGCAGCGCTTCGGTTCCGGTGCGCTTCAAAATTCCGGGCAGCGTAACGCGGTTTCGATTGCCGTTTGTCACTATCGCTTTCATCCTTCGTTCCACTAAACTGTTTCGCATGATGTTACGAAATGTGAAGATACCACTCAGGCCGCTGCTGGCCCTCGCATTGCTCAATCTCACCGGGTTATGTTCTCACGGGCAGACGGTCAACGATGAACCCTCTCAACTGGTATCTCCTGTCGAGCCGCTTGGGCTCGCCCCGCAAGAAGCATCGCAACTGCAACATGCCATCGACGCTCACGACTATATCTCGGCCGAAAAACTGCTGCTGGCCGAGATTGACAGCGATCCCCACTCGCCTCGTGCAGCCCGCCTGCTTGCATTTGCCGGCAGCGTATATTTTCTCAATCGGGACTACCTCAATGCAGCCGTGGCCTGGAAGAAGTCCGAAGCGATTGCGCCGCTGGAGCCTTCCCTGCAATTTTCTCTGGCCATGGCCTACATCCGTATGGCGCATCTGGACTGGGCGCGCACAGTTTTGGAATCTCTGGCCGCGCAGAACCGGGATGAGGCGCTCTTTCCCTACTGGCTTGGCCGCCTTGACTACGACGGGCATGAATACAACCGGGCCATCGGCAACTTTCAGCGCGCCATTTCGTTGGCTCCCGGCATGGCGCGGGCTTACGACAACCTCGGACTCTGCTACTTCTATCTGAACCAGAACGATCTTGCCGTCGCGAATTACCAAAAGGCCATCGAGCTGGATCGCGGATCGGCGCATCCATCGGCATGGCCCTATCTGAACCTGGCCATCGCGCAGCAATTTCTGAATCAACTCAGTGACGCCGAGAAGAACCTGCGTGAGGCAATCCGGCTGGACCCGGATTTTGCAAAGGCGCATTTTCAACTCGGGACAGTTTTGGAAAGCCTGCAAGAACCGCAGGCTGCCCTGGAAGAACTGAAAGAGGCGGCCCGTCTTGATCCCGCCTACGCCCAACCTCACATGGCGCTGGCGCGGGTCTATCACAAACTGGGGCAGGAATCCTCCGCCCGCGAAGAGGTCAAAACCTACCTGCATCTCCATCCGTCTTCGACTCCCTGACGCGGTCTGCAAAACGGAAATATAATCCGCGGCTCGCCGATTGGGGCGCACGAAAATCGGAGCGTAGGAAGATCGGTTTGTAGCTTCGCCTCCTGGGAAGAAAATGCGTCATCCGGCCTGGGTTGCAGGCCAGATGACGCGGTGATGAAGATCGCAAATAGCAACGTCCTAGAATTCCAGGCGTCCTGAGAACTGGATCGTACGCGGCGAGCTTACACTGCCGGTCCAGCTTCCGAAGTTGCTGTTTGCGACGTCGTTATGGAACGCAACCGAGGGGCCGCCGTAGTTGCCGCCCTGCGATGCGATCAGATAGTGGTTGTTGAACGCGTCATAGAAGTTGGCCGCGAACTTGAAGTTGACCCTCTCGACGACCTTGAATTCCCTGGCGAGAGAAATATCCCAATCCTTGTACGACGGACCGTAGACGGAGGTAACAGCGTTGCCGACACCGGTGTAGCCGAAGTTGCTGAAGGGTGAGGCCGTTCCCTGGAGAGTTGCGGCGCCCCCTTCCAGGGCGTTCAGGTTGAGATAAGGCGCCCCGCTCATCGGGTTATACCCGTTCCGTCCGTGCAACTGGACGGTCTGCCCTGGCAGAATGCCTGGGACGCAACCTTCCCGCAGCGCGCCCGCATCGTGGGACGTGATGCAGGTGTTCGAGTAGAACGAGAACGGCGTCCCGTAGTCGTAGTGGTACAGCGGGATAACCTTCCAACCGCCAATGATGGCATCGGCAACGGCGTTATCGTTGGCCCACTGCTGACCCTTTCCGAAGGGGAGACTGTAAATTGCCGTGAGCTGCAGCGTAACTGGAACGTTATCCGGAACGATGGACCATGCCCGCGGCTTCTCATTGAACGGCGAGAATTGCCCGTCGTTGCCCTGGTTACCCGCTCCAGTGACGTTGCCGGACTGCACCGTATCCGACCCATCCGTGTACATCTTCTGAACCGTCATTGTCCCCAGGACATAGAGTCCATGGGACATGCGACGTTCCACCTTGGCCTGGAATGAGCTGTAAATCGAGGTTGCATGCTCCTCGTTCTGCCCCTGTAGGTTGCCGCAAATCATCGGATAGGGCAGCAGCGCCTGGGCCACCGAGGCAGAGCAGGAAGTCATCTGCGAAGCCCAACCAGCATAGGGCTGCGAGACGCCGTCCAACGTAGTCTGGTTGGCAGTGAAGTTGTCCTTCAGGTGGTCGCCGAGCGCCTGAACAGTCGGGTCGTTTGGATTGAGAACATTCAGCGGGCTCAAGGCTGAAGGCAGGTGCGTACCCTTTGTGCCCACATAGGAGACCTGAAGGAAGAACTTGGCTGGCAGTTGCCGTTCCAACGTCAGACTCCACATCTGCGAGTATGGCCGCTTGTTGCCATCGAGCGGGCGATACTTGGGCGAATTCCCGCCATTGTCGAACGTCGAGCTGATGGTGCTGGCCGTCGATCCGGTTTGCGCTGCCGAAATGCCGTTTTGAAGATAGAGGGCCGGCACCTTGAATGAGCCTGCGGTCGTTTCATTGAGCGACACCGTCTTGTTGAAGCCGTCCTGGCTCATGCCGCCATCCCATCCGGGATAGAAGGCCTGGGCGTAGTAGATGCCGTAGCCGGCGCGAACGACGGTTTTCTCGTCGAGGGTGTAGGCAAAGCCAACGCGCGGCGCCCATGCGTTCTTGAAGGGAACTTCCGGATAGGGTGCGCCATAGCTCGCCGCTCCCCACTTCGTTCCCGCGTAGGCGAGACGGCCGGCGAGGGGCTTGCCCGTTATTGTACTAATGGCGCCGGGGTTCGCTCCATTCGGATCGAAGAACGACAGGTTGTTGAACTTTTCGGCAAACGGTGTGATGTAATCCCAGCGAACGCTGAGGTTGGCAATCAGTTTGGGGCTCACGCGCCACTCGTCGCCGAAGTGCGCCGCATAGCCATACTGCCGCGGGTACTCTGCTAGCACGTTGTAGTAGTTTGTGGAGGCACCCGAAACCGCGCCCAGGTAGAAGGAGGCCATGTCGTCGCCAGTGTCGCCGGTTGCGGTATTGCCCGTCGTATCCTCTGCGAAGCCGAACGTGCCGCCGAGGGTGGAGCCGTTATGGATGCTGGTGCCTGCTTTCTTCCACTCGAATCCGCCCTTCAGCGTGTGCTTGCCGAAGACCGCGGTGAAAACATCGTTCAGGCCGTAGGTTCCGCGCGTGGTCAGATCTTCGCTTGAGTCGGCCGGGCGGGTCGAGCCCAACCCCGTGTAGTTGCTGAAGGTCATGGCCGGCATGTCCTTAGTGCTGGAAACGCCCGGAACCTTCGGCAGGGTCGAAGCTCTGTCGAGCTGGTAATAGCCTTCGTTGCGGTTCAGATAACCAAAGCTGAAGTGGTTGGTCATCTTGTTGTTCAACGTATGTTCCCAGTTGAAACGCTGAATGGGCGCGTTCTCAGGGCTGGCGGGGCCGGCGTTGGACAGCGCGATAGGAAGGTCGCTCTGCGTGTTGATGCCGCTGTATTGCCACCAGTAGGTGTAGTAGAGGTGATCCTTTGCCCCGATGTTGAGGTCGGCGCGGGCGAAGTAGACATTTTCGCTGTTAGTCAGCGAGCCCTGTCCGGATATAGGAACGTAGTAGTTGTTCAGTTCGCCACCGCTGGTCGGAGTCGGCAAAGCAGCCATCCAGGCCTTGGCAATCGAGTCCTCAAACCTGGGATCGATCACGTTGTGGCCCAGGCCGGAAGCATCTACCTTCTGGCCAGCCAGCACGCCATACTTGGCTGGATCGTTCGGGTACCATATCTGACTGCCCCAGCCACTGAAGTTTCCGGCGCGGGCGTTGGTTGAAGCGATCGTATCATTGGCGGAAACCGCGCCACCGTGATCCTGGAAGCCTTCCCAGTTGAAATAGAAGTAGCCCTTGAAAAACGAATTGGCGCCATGGAAGCCGGGAACATACCAAGGGCCGCCAACATAGGTGCCGAAGTCGTTTTCCTTATCGGGGGGACGCTTCGAGTTGCCGTATTGGATTGCGTTGAAGAAGTCGTTGCGGATGTACTCGTATCCGCCGCCATGGAATTGCTCACTGCCGCCCTTGGTCTGAATGATGAGCTGACCGGAAGTTGAGTTTCCATACTGGGCGTCGTAGTTGGCCGTCAGAATGTGGACTTCGGAGGTGATGTCGGGGGACATGCCGAAGTCGGTCTGCAGAGCGACCATGCCGCTCTGGTTCATGAAGCCTTCCGAAGTGGTCACGCCATCGACGATGGCTTCGTCTCCGGTGATGATGCCGCCGTTAATGCGTGCGTTAAAGGCGTTGTTGCCCCCGGCAGAGGTAACGCCCGGCATCATCGTCGCAATGGCAACCGAGGAGCGAGGCGCGCCTGAAACCACCAGTGGAAGCGCCTGCAGCGTTTCCGGGCTGACGCCGCCTTCCAGGGTCTGTGTTTCGAAGTTGATCAGTGAAGTATCGGCACTGACTTCGACCGTCTGATCCGTCTGGCCGACCGTGAGGTGAACATCCGAATGCCCTCGCTGGGCCACCAACAGCTCAATGCCTTTCTGGCTCACTTCCTTGAAGCCAGTCACAGTAACCGTGAGGTCGTATTTTCCTGGGGTAAGGTTACCGAAGCTGTACTCTCCGGCCGAATCTGAAACATAACTGAATTGAAAACCAGTCCCTTCGTTCACCAGGGTGAGCTTGGCGCCTGGAACCACCGCGCCGCTCGGATCTGTCACAGTGCCGCTAAGCGTGGCGTTGATATCCTGTCCGTAGCTTCGGTGGGATGTAGCGAACAAAAACATCCCAAGAAGCGCAAGGAGCAGGCAATTCATTATCTCTGACTGTCTTTTCTGCATAGTGCCTCCCTGAAGAATTGGTAGTTGCTCTCTGAGAGATTCTCTCTGAGAGCAGTTCACATTGCCTAAAGGCCGAAAGACAACTTCGGCCCCCGCGATTGAGCCGTAAACCGTTACAGCTCGCTCTTAGCCGCAAAGTCTCGGCGGAAACTCCTATCGTCAACTTCAAATGTGTTGCATCGTGTGGGTTGGCCGTAGCCGGCAAAGGTACAAAACAGCAAAAACTTCACGCCAACCCATGCTTGGTAAATCCGGTCCACAGTTGATCCGGCATTGCGGGGAAAAAAGCTTTTCCCAGTTGAAGAAATGGGCTCCCCGCGTTGGAAACGGTTACATTCATGCCTAGGCCTCCATCTCGACTCGTTCTTAATAGGAAACAGCCAACGAGCTCTTGAAGACGCGGGTTGTTTGTAGCGCGGTCATCTCGGCATTGGCAATCACCGCCAGTTAACTTCTAGTCCCTTTCAAGCTCTGACTTGTATAGCCAGATAAACCGTTTGCGGACTTTTATTTACGCGCGAATGTACTTCGGCGGAAGGGCAGATTTGGAATGAAAAAGCGGCTCAAGCCTTCGATCGCAGAGATTCCTCGTGCACTTTATGGACTATCGGTCAGGAGAGTTGTAGACAGGAAGGTGAGTTTTCCGAATCGCGAATTCAGTTTCGGCAGTCGATCCGCGGCATCGGATCCTATCCGCGATTTGCGGCAGAACAACCCACATGGTCAACCAGTCAAATCATGCCTGACGACGGGTGGGTCAATTGCGGCCCAAATCGATGCTGAAGATATTTGAACGTCGCAAATCCATGCGAATTAGTGGCCGGTTGTCGGGTGAAATCCCCGACAAAATGCAGTTGTGATGTCCGCAGTCCGCGCGGTAAATCTGTCGGACTTTCAGGTTTGGGATACCTATTTGGTAAATTGGACGGCTCTTGCTGACGCTAGCGTAGAAAAATAAAGACTTGCCATCTGGACTCCATAATGGGTCGGACACGGAGATCTTTGCAACAACTTTCCATGACCGTTTCGCAATGTCATACAGCATCAGATCTTGCTGATCTAAGGTTAAGGCCGCAATATATCGGCCATCCGGAGACCATCTTGGGCTGAACATGTCTGCGGAGTCGGGCAGATCCTCAATACGCTTTGTCTTTAGATCCAGGACTCGGATTGGCGGATGATTGCTGCTATCTCCACCCATCAGAATGGGCAGTCCTCCGAATGCCAGGGACTTTCCATCGGGAGAGAAATTCGGATCTCCGATCGCCTGCTCATTCGGGGGTAATATATATTCCGGCTTACCTCCACTCTGACTGATCCAGAAAATCTGCCAGCCTTGATTTGGATACTTCGCCATGATGGCGAGCGTGCGATTATCCGTCGACCATGATGCATTTAGGACCAGGATCGAATCAGAGGTTAATTGCAGCTTTTCAGTGCCATCGACTCGCGCCCGCCAGAGATGGCCGCGAACATCCGTCCAGGCCACCCACTGATGGTCTAGAGAGAAGACGATTCTAACCGCCTCCTGGAGGAAGTCTGTTCGAGATAGAAACCTCATTTGTGAGGGATCGAATTCTTGCTCTTCGACGGGAGCGACGGAGTCCACTCCTTGAAGGAAAATCTGTCCGTCGCGTCCTGCTGCCGGCGATGTGTAATTCAGCGGGCCATTCGTGATTTGCAAGGCTCGTTCAGTCGAGTTCCCTCTCAACTCCCAAAGATCCGATTCGCCTTGATACGTGCTTTGCAAAACGAAGAACTTGCCATCCGAAGTCCAGATGCCGCAGCATACGTTTTCAAGAGCCTTTGGAGCAAAGAACAAACGGTGCGCAACATGTTCGTCTGCGCGCAACTCCCAAAGGGAGTATTTGTCTCCTTGGAGATCCACGATTGTGAAGCGAAGCAATTTGCCGTCGGGAGACCACCGAAGCCAAGAGGGCCGCCCCGGAACTAGAGCTAGAAGTTTGGAGGGTCCGCCTTCCAGCGGCACTGTTTCCAGGCGATTTTCGGTCGCATAAAGAATTCTCTTTCCGTCGGGAAACCAGGTCGCGTCATGGGCCAGAATGTCGCCGATGCGGAAAGCCGATCCTCCGTTGGTGGGTATTACCCAGAGAGGCTCCTCCGACTCTTGCAACTCGACGCCGGAATGGCTGCGAACCAATAAATTGGTTCCGTCTGGCGAAATGTCATCGATTTCCGGCCCTTGGACCTCTGCGGGGAGGTTCATTTCCCGTGACCGGCCTGTGTCCACGTCCGTTTCGGAGATAACGATACTGCTCTGATTGATCGAAGACGAGAAGATTCGTCCATAGTCGACAGCTAGAGGAGAAAGAGTCTCCGCGGACCTGAAGCTCTGCGGATAGACTCCGCCATCGAGAGACACCTGCGAGATGCGAGGCAGGATCGGCAAACGTCTATCCAGCAGTTCCTTTAGGCCTACCACTCCAAGAATCATGGCGCTTAAAAGACCTGCAAGAAACCAGGAGAGACTTTGAATTCCATGACCAGGAAAGGCCTTTTTTCTTTGGACCAATCGATCGGGGTCTGCGGCGGTCCTAGGAGTATCTGTATTGGTTGAGATCGCCTGGACGCTGTGCGCCTTCTCAATCAGTTCCCCAACAGGCGGCTCAGCCGATCCAGGAAGTGTAGCGACAGGAGCAATGAATCGAAATCCACGCCCCGCTATGGTCTCGATGAAGCGCGGATTCTCCGCGGAATCTCCAATGGCATCGCGGATCTTCTTGATGGCGTTTCCAAGTCCATGCTCAAAATCGACAACAACATCCGATCCCCACACCTTCAATTGAAGTTCCTGCCTGGTGACCAATTGTCCCGGCTTCTCCAGCAGCGCTTCCAATACCCTGAAAGGTTGACCCTGGAGGGGAATTCTGCGGCCCGACCTCTTCAACTCTCCTGTTGAGAGATCGGCCTCGAAAATTCCAAATGTAAAACGTTTCACCTGCGCAACAGAACCAGACCTCCCGATCTCAACCGCGGCTGTGGCCTCATGTTCCATACCTCGAAATCATACCGCATACCGCTTTCTTTGAGCCGCCCCTGGAATTCTGGACCAACTCCGGTGACCTGATATCCTGAGTGACTGTACGCTTCCCGACAGGCGTGCGAGCGCAGGACATACATGTCCCCGCAGGGATGAAACCCGCACCTATACCCGCCCTCGTGCCGGGCCCAATTGCAATGTTAGAATTCGTTCACCATCAGGAGTATTCCATGCGTTCCGCGCCGCTCGATTTCACTGCAATATGTCTCAAATGACCCGTAGATCCGTCCTGTCTGCGTGTGCCGCGGCACTTGCGTCTATGGTTCCGCGAAGTGCGCTCGCCCGCGAACTCGCTCGCGTGTTTCAAACTCCTGGCGAGTTCCGGAGCGGGGGTGCCCTGGAATCGCGCGCTGAGAATGCGCCGGTCAAGGCGAACCCGTTCTGGTTTACAAACGTCGCGGACCGCTCCCATTTTTCCTATAAATCTAACAACGACTTCACGGGCAGGAAGTACTTCCCTCAGCCCATGTGCGGAGGCGTGGCCGC
>Ga0181520_10000405_pt1 | contig 95255 bp, 97 predicted proteins | sample PEATcosm2014_Bin_29_FD_132451 | JGI IMG/M metagenome (GOLD analysis project Ga0181520, IMG submission 132451) | Peatland microbial communities from MTU Mesocosm Facility, Houghton, MI, USA - PEATcosm2014_Bin02_30_metaG | ecosystem: Environmental > Terrestrial > Soil > Wetlands > Peat | place...
AAATCATGATCGTGGTGGTCATCATCGGCCTTCTGGCTGTCATGGCGATCCCCGCTTTTAACAAAGTACGCCAAGAGGCCCGTGAAAAGACCATCTTGAACAACCTCCGTCAGATCGCCTCGGCTGGCGAGCAATACCTTCTTGATAAAGGTACCACGCAGGCCACTTACAACCAGCTGATCCACGATGGGCGCTTTGCTCCCATCAAGGTCATCGCCGGAGAGACATACAGCACTCTGACCGTTGTACAGAATAATGCGGGCACGACCAGCAATCTGGTCGCCACCGCTGCCGGCAATGATCGTGTGGTTTACACCTACGAATAACACTCCTTGAAGTCAATCAAAGAGAACCCTGGCATAACCCGGGGTTCTTTTTTTACCGGCAGAGAAACTGTCCTGAGTTTTGTCTCGCCAATATACTCCGCATTTTTTAGAAGTGGCTGTTCGAATTCCTCGAATCATCTATGTCCAACGGCCTTAAGCTAACCCTTTTTTGCGTTCTATCCGCGATCTGTCTCCTGATTGGCTGGCCCTGGCCTCTGGAGCTTGTCTCCAATCAAACAGCCATCCTGTGGATCCGCTGCTGGGGCTATTGGATGATCCTGGGATGTTTTCTATTGTGGCTGGTTTCCCTTATAAGGGCATACCCCGCCCTTCTGAAAAAGGAAGGCTATCTATGGCTTTGGGACAGAAAGTATCTGCTGGCTGCCTTAGTTATCCTGGGCGCGTGGCTGGTCATGCAGCTCGGAGAGGAAAAAAACTTCAAAATTTTGGAAGACGAACCTGTCCTCATCAATACCTCCCGCATGATGCATTTTCACAGGGAGGTCTATGTGGTCTCGAACGCGAAGCAGGTGGATGGCGTGTACTTTACCGAAGGATACGTGGACAAGAGGCCGAATTTTTTTCCATTCCTGGTCTGCACCCTGCATGATCTGACTGGATACCGCGTCGAAAACGCGTTCTATCTGAACTCCTTCCTGACCCTGGCCATGTTTGTACTCGCCTGGGTGGTTGCCTCAAAAATAGCGGGGCAGGCGGCGGGACTGGTATCCGTAGGGCTGCTCGCCAGTATCCCCCTGATATGGCATCAGTCCAGCGGGGCAGGGTTTGAGATACTCAACCTGGTCATGATACTCCTGACAATCAAGGTGGCCATGGACTATCTGGAGCGTCCGACCTCAAGAATGCTCTCCGCGCTCTGGCTGACTGCCATCATGCTCTCCCAGGTGCGTTATGAGTCGGCGCTGTTCCTTATTCCTGTCGGCATTGTCGCCCTCATGGGTTGGAGCCTGTCCGACAAAAAACCCTCACCCGAAAACACAAATGCTGGTCTGAAAATATTTTTGGGTATCGGCACCATCCCTGCGCTGGTATTTGCTTTCGCATGTCTGGCGGCAATCTCCAGGATATCCTTTACCCCAATGATATTCATGGAAACAATCGTTTCCTGGTTAACTTTGCACAATCTCTTGTGGATACTTTTCCTCGTCCCCATACCACCAATCATTCTATCATGTATGGCGATATCCAAGAAGGCCATAATTCCATGGGGAATGTGGGTCGTTCCCGTGCTGCTGATTCCCGTCATATGGCAGCAAAGGGCGTTCCTGGTGGACAAGGACTTTTGGGAGCTCTTCTCCGTCGGGCTCTCCCAGCCCTTCAGTCTGGATTACTATGACAATGGTTTCATGCAGACGCTGCATTTCTTCTTCGCATGGATCCGGCAGTTTCCCAACGCGCCCCTTGTCTCTTTCCTGGGAATACTGAGTGTAATCGTCTTTGGCATACTGGCAACGATTCGCACAGTGCCCAGATGGTCGATGTGGCTTTTCTCCACCCTTTTCCTTGCCCTCTCTATCCGCTGCGCCGGTTTCTTGACAGTTTGTCTGTGCATCAGCGATCACACCGCGTGTTTTCATGGATTATGGTATGTTACGCTGGCGCAAACCCTGCTGATTCTTATTCTCTTTGGCGTACTGGGCCGCGCCATATGGCGCATACTGACCACCACCCCGAATGTTCCCAAATGGGCCGCTTGGGTTTTCATGCCTTTCTTCGCGTTATTGGCTCTTATCTGCTCCAGTATGCCTTACTATTGGTCCCAATATGGCGGTGATCCCAAGATGACGCCCTGGTATCTGGCTCTCTCTCTAACAGGGCTGATGATCAGTATAGGGCTTTTGAGAACCCCCAGGTTGGCCTATGAGGACGAGGAGCGCCCCACCCTGGTTTTCTGGACCTTTCTCGTGGGTTTTGGCCTGTATTTCCTGCTGCTAATGTGCTACGCCTTCGATATGAGCCATTACATGGTCGTGAGGCTGACATTGCCTCTGTATCTGCTCTTTGCGCTGACATCGGGCATCGTATGGACGCGCTGGGTCAGAGGAGGAATTCTGGGATACGCCCTTTTCTTCCTCATGGCCGTATGGTTCTACTTCGGCTGGCTACAGGGCTTTCTATATAATCCAGAAAAGGGATGGAACCTATCGCATATCCTGATATGTCTTGCCATATTGGCGGTACTGAGCTTTGTCTACTTTGCCTATGTCAAGGAACGGGTCTATTATGCGCTTCTGGGCACCACCATAGCGATTGGCTTTGTGGGGCACACCATCCCGTGCGCTTCGTCGCGCGAGTACGCGGGCTTTTACTATCCCATGGTGGAGGCCAAATTCGCCAAACTGTTCATGGACGAGCACAAGGATGAGCGTTACATGATCATCGCGGAGATGCCCATGCTGTGGACTGTCTATGGCATCGAGGCCCTTCCCACCCGGGCCATCAATAACGAGCTGCCTGCCACCAAGTATTTCATCGGGGCCCCGAACAATCCGCCGGTTTATCTCATGCAGTCCCTTGAATATGAACCGGCCACCCACCGATACAAGGACCTTTCCAGCGATCAAATGAATCCCAACGCAATTCTGGAGCCGATCAAAGAATATTCCATTGGCACATTCCGGCGCCTGCGGTTCTCGCGCCTGATGGACATCAAAAACGTGGAACCCTTTGATGACAAAGACCTCTTTCACGGGGAGGAAGGCGACCGATTCAACGATTGGATCAACCACCTGCCATAGTCGGATAATCAAAATAGGTTTCATTTCTTGCCTAACAGCGGGGCTCTCTTTAGAATGTACCCATGAGAGACGGCATACTCCCAGAAGAGGATCCGATGGTGGCCTTGGAAGTCTTTGAAGGTCCGCTGGATCTGCTTTTGCATCTGGTCAAACTCAACGAGGTGGACATCCTGGAACTGCCCATGGAGCTCATCACCAGGCAGTACCTGGAAACGCTCAAGGCCATGGGGAAAATGGAACTTCCACTTATCGGAGAATACTTTGTCATGGCTGCGGAACTCCTCCGGATCAAGAGCCAGATGCTCCTGCCCCGCGAGAGCAGGGCACACACCAACGAGGAATTGAAGGAATCCGCGGCGTTGGGGCCGGATCCCCGCGCCGAGCTGGTGCGGCAACTGCTCGAATATCAGAAACTCAAAAAGAGCGGCACCCTGCTTGAGGAGAAGATGCATGAGCAGGCGCTCTCCTATCCGTGTTTCAGGGCGCAGATGGCCCCCGAAAGACCCCTCAGGCCGTTTGATCGCTTTGAGCTTATGTCCAGCTATGGAGCCTTGATCCGCAGGCTTTTGGAAAGGGTGGCCATCGGCGAGATAGCCCTCGATGAATACACCGTCAGCCAGGCCATTGAAAGCATCCTGGAGAATCTTAAAGCCACTCCCACCATGGAGTTCTCGGCCATTCTAAAGACAGGCCCGCGCGAGATTCGGTGGATAGCGGCCATGTTTGTCGCCATTTTGGAGCTTGCCCGACTTGGAGAGATCGACCTTGTCCAGTCCGAAAGCTTTGGAGAGATCTCCATCGAAAAAAAAGCCGTGGCCGTATGAAAGACAATGATACTCCAGCTCCGCGCAGGCGCGCTTCCTCCTCCGGAAGGAAGCGCAGGGCTTACTTGCTGGGTCTTATCATTGAAAAAGACGACGGCCACAAACGCATTACGCGCGCAGAACAGTTCACGCTTGTGGGCGGCTCAGAAGCCTCGCACGAGGCTGTTACCGAAGGCGTTACCAAGACCTGCGAGGATCTGAAACGCAAGGGCCGCGAACTTGAAGAGACCGACCCGCGCGAAGTCCGCGAGTTGCTGCAAAAAAACATTCCGAAGCGGTAGCCTACTATTGATCAGATCTCACAAAAGCCCGCCCGATGAAAGTCCCAAACTAAGATCCCAGCACCCTTGCTGGCACCACCTGGAAGGTCGGCCTTACCGCCTGGCGGATCGCCACCTCATCCATGTTCTCAAAGTCCGCCAGTTTCACGGACATATCCACGGTAAATTTGTCGATGGCCGTGCGCCGTAGGGCTGTCAGATGCGCTCCACAACGGAGCTTCTCGCCGATATCATGAGCCAGGGTTCTGACGTAGGTCCCTTTGCTGCACATGACTTCAAAATCGGCGAAGGGCAGATTGATGCTGCCAATGTTGAGTGCGCTGATACGGATAAACCTCGGCTCGCGCTCCACCTCGATGCCCTGCCTAGCCAGCTTGTAAAGGGTCTGTCCACCCTGTTTCTTGGCGCTGAACATGGGAGGCATCTGATACTGATCCCCAATAAATCCCTTCATCACGGCGGTAAGGCTCTCGGCTGTTATTCCCTCCACCGGGCGCGTTTGGGTTACCTCGCCGTCGGCGTCGTGGCTGTCGGTCGTCTCGCCCAACTTCAAAGTCCCGGTGTACGTCTTGTCCAACCCCATCAGGAATTGGGAGGTCTTGGTCGCCTGTCCCACCAGAATGATCAAAAGTCCGGTAGCCATGGGGTCCAGCGTCCCGGCGTGCCCCACCCTTTTCATACCCAGAGTGTGCCTGACGCAGTCCACCACGTCGTGGGAAGTGCATCCCATCGGCTTGTCAATAAAGAGTATCCCGCTGAAAGTCTCCGGAAATCTAAATCTGCTTTGGGCCATAAACCTTCCAGTGTGCCAGAAATTCTTTTCGGAAGCGAGGCAAAAGTTCGCCCAGGGGGACCTCCATGTTCCTTATTCCGCCCGCCCGATCATGTCCGCCCCCGCCAAAAACCTCGCAAAGCTTGTTGGCCTTCTGGGAGGCCTCCGTGGCACGAACGCTCCCAAAACTCTTTCCTTTTGACTCCATAAGGACAGCAGACATCTCCACTCCCTTGATGGAACGCAGGAAGCTCACCAGGATATCCTTGTCCTGCAGGGTTCCGCCAGCCTTTTTGATCTCCTCCTCGGAGAGCCCGACCAAAACCAGTTTGCCATCCTCCATAAACTCGGCCTTGCTCAACGCCAGACTCAACAGATTCAAGAATTCCCTCGTATAAGTGGCCGTCAGCGTTTCTGTGGCACGCTTCACGTTCACCCCCTGCTCGGCGATCCACGAAGCTGCCTGCAGGGTTTTGAAATAACTATCTTTTTCAGTCCCGTACAAAAACCGGTAGGTATCGGTGAGCATCCCGCTGTACAGGGCCAAAAGGCCCGTCTTGCTTACTTTGAGGCGATGCTCCCGGGCCAATTCGACAATGATCTGCGACACGCTGGAGGCATCTGCGTCCACATACTCGGCCTCCCCGAACGCGGTCCGGCTGGAGTGGTGATCTATCACCAGCGCAGGCGAGATGCCCGAAAAGTTCTCCAATAGCTTGCTCGTAGCCGTGTCCACCACAATAACCGTCTTCCCATCCAGTGCCTTCAAATCGGTCGCCAGCCAGGATGTCCCCTCGATGATAAAGCGTAGCTCTTCCGGTATGGCATCCGGACACATACCATACGCCTCCTTGCCCATGCCGCGCAGCACCTCCACCAGACCCACGGTGGAACCCACGCAGTCACCGTCGGGGTGGGCGTGTCCCACAACCACTATCGGCCCCTTCAGCTTTTTGAGGGTCTGGGCCAGATCTCTGAGCGTGGGTATTGTTTTAGCCATAGATGATATATCTGCCCCTTCTATTCGCTACGGGTAATGTAGCCGTGGACTTAGAGCAGTGCGCCCACGGCTGAGCTATGCCGCCCTGCCACTTAACCCCGACACGTCGGAATCGGGCAGGACTGATCGCAAGACGATGAAATTCCCTCTCGGTATTGGTATTGGTTCTGGGGCACTGGGGCTGAAGTCCCACCATATATCCCCTTCCCGCGGGGAGGAGGTGGGGGGTGGGAGTTGTATCAATGTCGAGTAAATCTATCATATTTGCTTCTTCTTCGTCTCCATCTCGATCGGCGGAAGTTCATGCGTATCCATCATCTCGTGCAAGAGCCTATCAACAGAGGCCATGTTCTTGATCGACTCATCGTAGATAAAATGCAGTTTTGGGTGGCGCTTGAGTGCCACGTCCTTGGCCATGGCTCGGCCAATTTCCCGCGCGTTCTTCCTGAAAAAATCCACCGCGCTTTTCTTGTCGTCATTCATCACCGAGTAGGAGACGTGCGCGTTGAAAAGATCCGGCGAACACTTGACGCCCGTCAAGGTAATGGCGAGCGTCTCTTTGGGATAACGCACGCGCAATATTTCCGCAAGACTCTGGTATAGGAGCTTGTCCACGCGCGTCATGCGGCCTTCGGGTTCGTTCATAAGAGTTCCAAGCATACAGCAAACACATGGAAACCGCAACGAGCAAACTTGGGGAGCCTGTTTGGGAATCACTGCAAAATCACTGCTCCACAGTGATCTTGAGGGAAGCATTTGCCTCATAATCACTGCTATCTCACGGTTTATCAGTGATGATAGGGTGTTATCCTTAGTTTGATATGGGGCTGCGGGCATACCGAGAGAGGCCGTAGGACTTATAGTACCTATTGGACATATAGGAAGCCCCTGGAGAATTATTCTGAGTGGGAAAGAATCGGTATGCACGGAAGAGATTATACCAGAGTTTGGGGAGGGGCTAATCTTATGTCAGTTTACTCCCAAGAGTCGGCATCATAATCCCCCATCTCCACTTGCGCCACACCATGATACTCGTCAAGGTATTTCTCCGCCGCGTCAGGCAGGCTATCCGACACCTCTACCGTCCCTTCATTCAGATGTGGGAAATTCGATTCATCCGCCTCCGGCAGTTTTTCCCAGAACGTCCCATCATTACCGTCACCCCGGAATCTGGCCTCCCTCTCAAACCCTTTTAGGCCGAAATTCTTTTTGTAGAGCAGCCATTTGGCAAACGGAGACATTCCAGGGAGCACCTCGCCGTTTAGATCCGCTCCACTGACGGTTCTTTCGGGGTTGCCGTGCACCAACATCTCGAAAAGCTTGACCGCGGCGGCATCCCCTCCGAGTTTGCTTCTAAGCACGCCCAAAGCGGGTAACCCATTGTGTCTGATTCTGCGACCAATCTCTTCATCTGCAGCATCGTATATGCTCTGCTGCGCCTCCCAATGGGCGTATGAGACACTGTCGACCTGACTGCCCGTATAGGAATCCCCGATATTTCCACCGATTGGCACCAAAGAACGGTTGACGCGTCGTTTGTCGGCCAGGCTATATCGAAGCAGATTGCAGAATTTGTGATCGAGCGCCACCCTGGCAAAATGGCCAAAGGTTGAGAAGTTTCTTGCCTCATACCCTCGGGCTGCCGCCCACAAAGCCAACCGCCCCTCCTGCAGTTGAGACTCCCTGTCAATCCCGCGGATGCCCGATTTCATGAATTTTCCAAGTTGAGGAGCCGCCAACTTCTCTATTCTGGGAAATCTGTCTGGATCAGTTCTCAGACTGCCAATCACTTGAAAATCTCTTATTACCCGCCTTGTTCTCTTGTCCTGAACAAGCCACTGGATCGTATGAGAGAGTTTCATGACAAAGATGCTGGCGTTAAGTTCTTTTTCGCTTCTAGTCAGTATGCGCGTCCCGCCCCCGATCTCTTTCGAAGAAACACCCATGTAATTGGGATTTTTGTATCTTCTCCTAAAGGTTATCCCCACCACTTGACCGGCGTTTGTGGCGAAGACCCGTTTGCAGGCCGCCGCGGATACCCCCGCCTGCGCGCAGGATTGCTCAATATAGCCCGACATACGACTGACAAGCTCTTGCGCATATACCTTTCGTATATTTTCGTCCAAATTGCCATACCTAATCCCGATCGCCAGCGCGAGAGCATGTAACCTTGAGGGATAGATTTTTCTGTGACACTCCCTGCCGCCTCCGTTTACAATAAAGTATACGATCTCATGACTAAACGGTTCTGGCTTACGCTTGGACTTGGGCTTGGCAGGATCCACAGCGATTTATAGTATATTATATACTCGATATCTACAACATACTTTTTAGCCCGTGCATGGCACCTTATCTCGTCCTGTTATCCGCGCTCGTATACCACAGTATCAGATCGACCTTTCCCGCAGGGCGTCCCAAAGATTCGCACATAAGTTGAACAGAACCAAAACCATAATGCTTGGCCAGCCTTACCAGGTGGACATCCGGTTTGCACACCTCGGTATTCCCCAGATTGCGCGCCAGATGGCAGGCCAGTATCGGGCCAATGAACGGAAGCCTCTGCAAACTCTCCGGACTACGACGGTCCAGAAACTCTTTCTCAAAGGCCACCCAGCCCTTCTCCAGTATCAAAAGGCGCGTCCTGCGGATAGCCTCGCATTTCGCGCGGTTTCTTATGATCTTGAGAGGGGCCCTGCAGTAGGTTTTGGGAAGCAGTTCCCTTTGGGTGATCGGATAGAATGCTCCCCGTACATCCAGCACTTTGTGGGCCTTGAGCAGCTCATCGTACTTTTTGGAGACCGTCTGAGCGGAGAATCCCGCCACATACACGCACCACAGGTACTCCTTCAGGAATCTCTCCTCGGTGAGCCGCAAACGCGCGTACTCCTTTATTCTCCTCCAGGTCGCGGCCAACTCCCGCGCGCGGTACTTTTGCACGTGGGAAAGGGCAAACCTGTAGAGAGCCTTAAGGGTTGGGAAGGCGCAGAGGTCTTTTCTCTCGTAGCGGGAATCAACTATGGGCGTAAGCCTTTCCACGAAACAAGGCTATCCCGCCGTCACAGTATTTTCAACCCACAATCCAAACCATACGATCACCGCCAGGATGAAAGTCCCCTAAACTTCTCTATAGAGAGGGAATAATCCTTACTAACTTTTGCCTTCAGTCTGGCAAAAGCTTTTTCAACCTGCTCGAGTAATTCCGCAGACAAGGGAACGGCCCTAGTGCGCATATTGCGTCTAACTTGCTGCACCGAAGTTGCCCCTAAAACCGGTACTGCCGATGGCACCTGGCTAAAGATCCATCGAATGGCGATCTCTTCCAGAGAAAGTCCCGCGGTTCTCGCAATAGACTGAAGTTCAGTATCTAGCCAATAGCGGATAACTTCCAGCGGCTGGCCATTATACTCCGGCTTCTTTGCCCGCAAGTCGTTGCTACTCCATCCTTTTGCCGCAGTAGGGTTGTCTGTCAAAAGCCCTCTTTCCAGTATCTGATAAGGATTTAGTATAGCGCCTACTTTTGCGCAGAATTCCCTTATATCCCCCAAGGATTCCCTGTGGAGCAGGCTCAATCTATTTTGCACAAAATCCATCCGCCCGTATTTCAGGCACTCTATCAACTGCACTTCCGTCGCATTGGAGACTCCGATAAATCGAACTATTCCCTCACGTCTCAACTCTTCCATACATTGTATGGTCTCTGCGACGGGGGTATCATCCGGCAGCACATGAGTCTGCAGCAAATCCAAGTGCGATACTCCCAGCCTTTTTAGTTCTTCTTCGCATTGTCGCCGGATAAATTCTTTCTTTCCACTTGTAATCTTATGTCCATCGGCATCTACGCCCACAACGCATTTCGTTGCCAAAAAGAACCTGTCTCTTCCAAGATCCTTGAGGATATCTCCAAGCTTCACCGCATTCACCGGATAACTTGGGGCGGTTTCAATATAGTGGCCACCCATTTCCATAAAAGCAGCCAAGATTCCGGCTGCTTCCGTTTGGGTAACTGGGCTGAATACATTGGAAAAAGAGAATGTTCCTAACCCAATCTGTGGATTAAGACATTGTGTAGTTTTCATAGGTACAAACTCCTATCCCAAAATCTCAAGCCGCCTCATGCATCTGTCTTTTCCCATCACCAGCATAACAGAGTGCAAATCCGGAGTTTGTGCTTTGCCAGTCAGGAGGATACGAAAAATCTTGGCCACATCCGAGACGTTCCCCTTGAAAGCCGCCGGGTTGGCCTGAAACTCCTTCGCGTTGACGGCATAGCCGCGCTTTTGAGCGATCGCCTTCACCTTCGCAAACCATTCGTCCTTGCTGTCGGTCGCGCTGTAGCCGTCACAAAACTCTTTGGCAATTCCCGCAAGATCTGCTGGCGCAAATCCCGGCAGGAGTTTGAGCGCCTCCTCTTTGGTGAGCTCAAAATGCTCGTCGAAGAAATAGGAGAGCTCTCCAAAAAGATTGGACCAGGTGGTAATGTCCTTGCGGACCTTGGGCGCGGTACGTTCAATATTGAGGATCTGCCGGACATAGTCCGGATGGGAATCCATAAGTCCCTTGAGCTTGGCGTCGTACTTCTGCGCCCAGGCATAGGCGCGTTTGAAAATTTCCTCGGACGAGAAGCGCGCCACCACATTCTTGCTGATGTTGTCGAGCTTCACCATATCCAGAAGCGCCCCCGTGTCTCCCATCTTCTTGAAGCTGACTTCAAACTCCCTCCAGCTCTTTGCAGGATTGGCCTTCCGCCAGTCTTCAAAGTTGGAATTCGCGATGTTTAGAAGATATTCAATAACGGCCTCTTCGGGATAACCTTTCTGGATATACATCATGACGCTTGCCTCGGGGTCTTTTCTCTTGGAGAGCTTGCGGCGGTCCCCGTTATCGAGCTTCTGCACCGGGGACATATGCGCGTATTTGGGCGCCTTCCAGCCCATCTCGCGGAAGAGCTGTATATGCAGCGGCAGCGAGGAGAACCACTCATCGGTGCGCAGGACGTGGGTCGTGCCCATCAGATGATCGTCGATCACGTGCGCGAAATGGTAGGTTGGCAGCCCGTCCGAGGATTTGAGTAGCGGGATGTCGAGGTCGTACTGGGGAAATTCCCTCTCGCCCTTGAGAAGATCCTGCACGCGAATCCGCTTCTCGGGATCGGCCGGATTGAGGTAACGGATGACAAAGGGCTTCTTCTCGTCCAGATTCTTGCTGATCTCCTCCTCGGTCAGTGTTCTGCCAATGGCCCATTTGCCATAGTAACCCGGACGGATGTTATCGTGTACCTGCGCCTTGCGGATGTCCTCTATCTGTTCATCGGTGGCAAAACACGGATAGGCCTTGCCCTCTTTGAGCCATTTTTTGGCATAGGCCTGATAGATTTCGATTCGCCTGCTTTGCGTATAGGGACCGTAGGCGCCCTTCTCTTCTGTTTCCGAAATCGGGCCCTCGTCCACCTGTAAACCAAAATGCCTGATGCCGTCCAGGATCACCTGCGTGGCGCCCTCCACCTCGCGCTTGGTATCGGTATCCTCTATGCGCAGCATCATCACCCCTCCCGTCTGGTGCGCAATTTTCTCGGACACAAGGACCATCATCAGGGTGCCTATGTGCATCATGCCCGTTGGACTGGGCGCCTGACGGGTGACGATCTGCCCCTCCTTTAGTTTGCGTGCGGGGTACCTGGCCTCGATTTCCTCAACCGAGGGCAGCCGCCCAGGTATAAGCCGCTCAATCGTGGCATCGGACAGTATATTAGACATGATAAAGATCCTACACAACCCCGGTGGGGAAATCAAACTCTTGCGCTTTCAATCCGGTCTGCTAAAATGCCGCAATGTTATCCCGAGCCGCATTCCCGTGGAGGTGGGCCACCGCCGCGCTGCTGATCCTCCTACTGGGAATCTCTCTCAAAACTTTCAGCGACTATGGGATGAGCTGGGATGAATTTTACCGGAACACCGAAGGCGCCAAGAAGTTCGCCTATTACGAGAACGCCTTCTCGGGGCACTGGCAGCCCTACGACAATCCCGAGGACAACTATCCTGGCTTCTATGATCTCGTTCACCAGCTGCTGTTTAAAACCGGACTCTTCGGTCCTGGCAGCCTGGGAATGGTCTACTCCGATCATCTGCTGAGCGCCGTCTTCGGCATACTGACCGTCTTTGGCGCGTACAAGGTCGGCAAACAGCTTGGCGGAGCGCGCACGGGGTTCCTGTCGGCATTTTTTCTGACGCTCTTTCCGCACTTCTACGGGCATATGTTCATCAACCCGAAGGACATTCCCTTTGCCTGTATGTACATCTGGTCGCTTTACCAGACGATCAAAGTCATCTCCATTCCCAAGATCACTCCGGGATTTATCGCCATCCTGACACTGACCTATGGACTGACTCTTGGCGTCCGCATGGGAGGTGCCTTTTTCTTCGCCTTCATGGCCTTGGCTTTTGCAGTCAGACTCTGGCTAAAGCGCAGGGATGATCTCCCGTGGAGCAGAGCCGTTCATTACGCGGGCATGATGACGACGGTTGTTCTGGGAGCCTTTGTCATACTTCTGCCTTGGTGGCCCTTCGCGCATCAGAATCCTCTCACCGCGATCGTCCATACCCTGATGCGGATCGGCGAATACCCGTGGAACGGCCCGGTGGTACTCAATGGTCGCGTCTATCCCGCCACCCACCTGCCGTGGTTCTATATGCCGGAGATGCTCTCCATCACAACCCCGATATTTCTGATAGCCATCGGCATCCTGGGAGGCATCATCGGCTTATGGAGTTTGGTCTTCATCAAGTCTGACAGAAGAGCTGTTCTAAACCGTCTCTCCATTGGCCTGGTGGCCTTCTGTTTTCTCTTTCCAATCGTGGTTGTTGCCATTAAACACGCCACTTTGTATGACGGCATTCGGCATTTTCTCTTTGTACTGGGACCCTGGGCGGTCCTCAACGCCCTGGCAGTCGGCACGGTTTTTGACTGGATTTCCTCACTAAAGTCTCCATCCATCCTGACGCGCATTCTGCTGGGTCTTCCCGTGGGAATCCTGCTCATCATGTGCGCCACTTTTGTCATGGAACGGGCGGTTCTCTGGCCGCTTTTCTATCGGGGATATATGGATGGATTCCTAATATCCGCTTTTGTGGTGGCCCTCATCGGACTCTTCGTTCTCATAAGGTTCCATCTGCGAACCTCCCTGATATGCCTGATCCTTTTCGGCAGCCTGCTGGTTGTCAGGGAGGATTTTCTCCTGCATCCGTATCAATATATTTTCTTTAACAGTCTCGTGGGCGGCGAGGAAAAGGCTTACGCCGACTTTGACACCGATTATTGGGGCACCAGCCACCGCGAAGCCGTCGAGATGCTGGTCGCGCATCTCAAAAAGACACACGACACCAGGATATACAAAGTTACTTCTCCCATGGCGCCCTGGCTTGTGGAGATCTTTCTGCCCGCCAATCTGGTCTATACCTACGATCCCCGTGAGGCGGATTTTTTCATTTCCTTCCTGCGCTACAACGCCCATATGTGGAGTGATGGAACGGTCATGGAGGACTGCATTGTGATGCGCAACAACACCCCGCTTGCCCTAGTCAGGGACCGCCGCAAGATTATCTCCCAGCAAGCCCAGTTGAAGGGCCGCGCCAACCAGCGGCTGGTCTCCAGCCTTATTGAGATGCTCCAGCCGATCTTCTGACCAAGCCCGCCCGAAAGCGCGTTTTTTAGCCTTGCCATCACCCGCCTGATATGGGATAATGCCCCCCTATGTCAGAAAAGTCCGAATCCTCCCCCACCCCGGTCAAAACCAAGAATGTTTTGCAGATGAACTTTATTGATGCCTCCAAGCAGCCCCAATACGTCACCGACACGGGCAGGATTCTTCACCGCAAATACACGGGGTTGAGCGCCAAGGAGCAGCGGCGCTTCACCAGGCTCGTCAAGCAGGGCCGCAACAACCTTACCTCCAAATAGGGATAATCAAGGGTGTGATAGAAAGCCGCCAGAACGCCATCATCAAACGTCTCAAGGAACTGCGCGAGGCTCGGGGAAGACGGGAGTCGGGGCTCTTTCTCATTGATGGGCAGCGGGAAATTGAACGTGCCCTTGACAAAAAAGTCGTTCTTGAAACAGCCTACCTTTGCGACGCCTTTCCTTTTGAAACCCCTCTTCTAAAGAAAATCTTGGACCGGGGAATCAAACTGGTCGAACTTGGAAAACACGCTTACGGGGCTGTTTGCTACCGCGAGAACCCCGCGGGGCTGCTCGTTGAGGCCCGGACATGGCCCACCGATCTCTCCCGCCTTCAGGTCAAAGCGCCCACGCTCGTCATATTGGCTGAAGATATCGAGAAGCCGGGCAATCTTGGCACCCTGCTTAGAACCTGTGACGCCGTCGGCGTCGACGCGGTGATTGGCTGCAATCTCTCCATAGACCTCTTCAATCCCAATGTACTGCGAGGCAGCGCGGGAGGCGCCTTCAGCGTCCCCTACGCAACGGCCAATTGGAACGACGCACTGAACTGGATCAAGAAACACAAATTGCGGCTCGTGGCGACTTCTCCGGCCGCCACCAGGAGCCTATGGCAGGCCGATTTGAAGGGGCCCACTGCCGTCGCCATCGGAAGCGAGGCACGGGGGCTGACACAGGAAATATTGGACAGCGCCGACGAAAAGATCAGCCTGCCCATGCGCGGAATCGGAGACTCCCTGAATGTCAGCGTGGCTACAGGCGCCATCTTGTACGAAATCCTCCGGCAAAAAAGCTAATCTTTCTTTTCCGGACTGGGGAAGAAGAATACCACGCGGCAACCCTGCTCGCCGGCTGATATGACCCGTATCTGCGCTGAATGAGCCTCGCAGATCCATTTAACAATGGGCAGTCCCAACCCCAAACCCTGTTCGCCATCCACGCCCGGGCTTAATGGTCTGTCGGTGGGATCAAATAGTTTTTTCATGATCTCGCCCGGGATTCCGCTGCCCCCATCGGCCACATAAAGTTCGACCCCTGACCGCAGAGCACGGGCTGTTATTTCCACCGAAGAGCCAGGCGGGGAATATTTCAGGGCATTGACAAGGATGTTTCTCAGAAGGATCTCCAGAAGCGATGAGTCTGCATTCACCAGGATGGTATCAGCGATATTAATGCTGATTGAGACTTTTTTCTCCCCGTACCACTTCCCAAGGTTTTGGGAAGTAGTCTCGGCTATACGACGCAATACACAATCTGCTTTGGCCAGAGGCCCCTTGCGGCGGCGCAGCCAGGCCGCAATGTTGTCAGCCATAAAGAGATGCTGGTTTGCCATGATTTTAAGCGCGTCCAGGTTCTCTCTGAGAGATACCCCCCCGGCCAGGGCAAGATCCAGGAAACCGAGAGTAGCAGAGGCGTCCAATTTGATTCTATGGGAAATCTTTTCCAGGAGCGCTAGATTCCTCTCGTGGTCCGCGTACAGCTCGGAAGAGATTCCGCGCAGGGATTCCTCCGCCATCTGGCGCGATTCCACTTCTGTCTTCAGGGAGATGTTGGAGACAAGCAGCTGCCGCCTCGCGGCCTCCTCAAGAAGACGCAGCTTGTGGCGATGATAAAAGAAATAATAGAAAACACCCAGCCATAGAAGCGTTATGGGCACTGCCGAAAGCCCCATTACCAAATTGCGCTGTGTCGCCAGCTGCGCGGCTGCGTCGGTATAATTTGTCCACAGCACCATCCGCGTGGGACTGCCGGCGGAAGGAGCCAGGGCGGAGGAATATTCAACGTCATCAGCTATGATAATCCCCCACAGAACGCCCCCCTTGTCAAAAAGTCCACGGGAGCGCCCGCCCGAATATCGTTTATAAACAGGACTTTCGGATATCGCCCCAGGCAGCGGAGCCGAGGCGCACAGGATCTTGCGGGATTGCCCCTTCTGCGTTACCAGAGCCATCTCCACTCCCTCGCGGGACGCAAAAGTGCGCATGAACCTCTCCAGGGACGCGCAGACTTCCAGCCCTCCCGTCTGACCCTCCTGCAAAAGAGGCTCTATATCCAGAAGGCGCGGGCCAAATTCGGTGATCTCAATACCCACCTGCATTGTGGAGGTACGAAAAAAATCATAGAGCGTGGCACGCCAGACTTTCGGCTGTGCCTGAGCGGCAGCCGGATACAGAACCCGCATCTGCGTCGGGGAATGCCAGACCACCTCGCTGATATCCAAGCGGGAGATAAGATTCGAACAGTCCGCTGGGAGGGCGTCGCTCCCGGGATCCTTGAGGCGCGCGCCAAGACTCTCGGCCAGCACCCCCAATTGCAGTTCCCTGTCAACCAACGTACGATCCAGTCGTTGCCTTAAAGAGGCGGCCTCTTTCTGCCACTGCAGGCTCAGAAGCAGATCATAGGTGTTTTGAATTCCCCACCCCGCCGCCAGAAGCAGCATGATGAGAACACCCAGCCAGACAGCCAGATAACGTTTGCGTAGACCCATGGATGTTTAAACGGCATAAATATCCCTTTGGATTAGATTTGCCGGGCGTCTTTCATTCCGTCAAAGTTTGTCCATATGGGCTCCCAGGTCATCTGTGCCATCATGGGCGGCGGAAGAGGCACCCGTCTTTATCCGCTCACCAAAAACCGCTGCAAACCGGCCGTGCCGCTGGCGGGCAAATATATGCTTGTGGATATCCCCATTTCCAACTGTCTGAACTCGGGACTCAACCGCATCTATCTGATGACGCAGTTCAATACCGCCTCGCTCCACAAGCATATCAGGGAGTCATACAAATTCGACTCTTTTGGGGGTGGGTTTGTGGACATCCTGGCCGCCGAACAGACCGAGCAGACCTCCGACTGGTACCAGGGAACGGCGGACTGCATCCGCAAGAATCTGAAACACTTCGGAGCCAAGGGGGATGACCTGTTTCTGATCATCTCGGCCGACCAGCTCTACCGGATGGATTTCCGCTCTTTCATAGAGCAGCACCTCTCGACGGGAGCGGCGCTGACCCTTGCGGCCAACCCGACCCCGGCAAACCGTGCGCCCGGACTGGGCATCATGCGGGTGCGTGACAACCTGGCGATCTCTGAGTTTGTTGAAAAACCCAAAGACCCAAAGATCATTGAAAGCCTGGTTATTCCCGACTCTCTCATGGATGGCATCAAACGCAACGAGGGCCAGAAGAAGGTCCTGGCCAACATGGGTATTTACGTTTTCAATTGCAAGACGCTCTACGAAGCCCTAGACAACAACGCGACCGACTTCGGCAAGGAGATTATCCCGTCGCTTTTGGGGAAGGTCCCCATGTACGCCTTCATCTTTGACGATTACTGGGAGGACATCGGCACCGTGGCGGCGTTCTTTAACGCCAATTTGGATCTGGCAGATGAACATCCGCCCTTTGAATTCTTTGAGGAGGAAGCCGCGATTTACACCCAGCCGCGCTTTCTCCCCTCTTCCAAAGTCACGGCTTCAACCCTCGACCGCGTTATTATCTCCGATGGGACCATCATCCAAAAGTCCGCTCTCAAAAGATGTGTCATAGGACTGCGAACCATCATCCGCGAGGGAACGGTGCTTGAAAATGTCGTCACGATGGGACAGGATTGCTATGAGACTTTTGAGGAACAACTGCACAACGACGAGAAGAGCATTCCCCCAATGGGTATCGGGAAGAACTGCCGCTTCACCAACTGCATCATCGACAAGAATGTGCGCATCGGGGACAATGTGGTTCTGAGCCCGGAAGGCAAACCGGATCTCTACGACAAGGATGGAATTGTGGTGCGTGACGGTGTGCTGGTGGTAACGGCGGGCACTACTGTACCAAGTGGCACGAAGATATAGAATCGGCTTCTGACTGAAGCCAGGCAGGGTGTTTATCCTTCCTGTCCTGAAAGTCGCAAATGTCCCGAAGGTCTTGTTCATACCCCCCTCCCAAAAACCTGATATAATGCCCTTAGCAATCTTTATCTTTTACCAGTCAAAAAAATCCAGCTTCTTATATGTCCTATAAGTCCAATAAGCCCCACTGCCCATTTTATGGGATTTCTATAGCTTCGTGCAACACGGTGTACATTACCCAATTATCACTGTTAAACAGTGACAATAACAGTGATTATATACTAACATATGCCTATTAATTAGACCCGCCCCACCCCCACCACTTTTTTCTTACAAACCTCCTTCAAATACCCTAGACTCTCCCTCGTATGAATATCCCACTTATAATCGGCATCGTCGTGGTAGTCGTCCTTGTGATCGCTATCATTGGCATCTACAACACCCTCGTCGCCTTCCGCAATCAATTCAAGAATGCTTTCGCGCAAATAGACGTCCAGCTCAAACGCCGCTACGATCTGATTCCCAACCTCGTGGAGACCGCCAAGGGCTACCTCAAGCATGAGAGCCAGACGCTCGAAGCCGTGATCGCCGCCCGCAACACCGCCTACACCGCCCATCAGAAGGTCGGCGGCGACGCAACGGACGCAGCAGCCGTGGCTGGCCTGGCAAGCGCCGAAGGAGTCCTGACCGGGACCCTCGGACGCCTCATGGCCGTCGCCGAAAGTTATCCGAACCTGAAAGCCGACGCTAATATGAGACAACTCTCCGAGGAATTGACCTCCACCGAGAACAAAGTCTCCTTTGCCCGTCAGGCTTACAACGACGCGGTAATGAAATACAACACCGCCCGTCAGACCTTCCCCAACGTGGTCTTGGCCGGAATGTTCGGGTTCCAGGATGCCTCGCTTTTTGAAATTACCAATGACGCCGAGCGCGCCGCCCCCAAGGTGCAATTCTAATTCATGGATTTTTTCGGAGCACAAGAACAAGCCAAACAAAGAACCGGGATCGCCATTATCCTCTTTGTCCTGGCTGTCGTTCTCACCGCTCTGGGCGTCTACGCGGCCTATACCATGGCCATGCATTACGACAGCCCCCTTTGGTATCGCGCTCCCATTGACAGCTTTGACCTGGCCACCTTCCTCTGGTGTGTGGGCGGGACAGTGGCCGTCATTTTGGGCGGGACCTTTTTTAAAGTCGCCGAACTCTCCGGCGGCGGGCTTTCCGTGGCCCAAAGCGTGGGCGCGCGCGCCATAGACCGCAACACGCAGGATGAACAAGAGAGGATACTTCTCAACGTGGTGGAAGAGATGTCCCTCGCCTCCGGATACTCTGTTCCCCAGGTCGGAGTTCTTGACGACGAACCCGAAATCAATGCCTTTGCCGCGGCCATTTCTCCCAGGGACGCCGTCGTGGTCGTCACGCGGGGCACCCTCAATTATCTCAACCGCGAGGAGCTGCAGGCCGTCATCGGGCACGAGTTCAGCCACCTGCTCAACGGCGACTGCAAACTCAACATTCAGCTGGCAGGCTGGATATGGGGGCTTTTTCTGGTCTCGATCATGGGACGGTTTGCGCTAAACAGCGCCAGCGGAGGTGGTTCTTCCGATCGTCGGCGCGGGGCCGTGGCCTTCATGATCTTTGGTTTTGCGCTCCTTGTGATCGGATCGGTGGGGTTCTTCTTCGGCCGGGTCATCCAGGCACTCATCAGCCGCCAACGGGAATTTCTGGCGGACGCCTCGTCGGTTCAATTCACCCGAAATCCGCAGGCCATGGTCATGGCGCTGGCCAAAATACAAGCCGGATCGCAGATCGAACATCATCACGCCGCGGGGTTGGCACATTTCTTCTTCGCCACATCGGGGATGAATGGGATAGACCTGATGGCCACCCATCCGCCGCTTGAGAAGCGAATGGCTGCCATAGATCCAAATTATGGGCAGCTTGTGGCCAACATCCAACTCCCAATAATCGAAAAGGAGCCGGCAGCACCAGAGGATGCGGTTTGACCGAGGGGTTTATATAGGATAGGATGAGAAAATGTCATTTGATAATCTAGGACTATCCGCCCCCCTCTTGGAAGCCATTACGCGCATGGGCTATACAGAACCCACGCCCATTCAGGCCCAGGCTATTCCCGTGATACTCTCCGGACGCGATGTCATCGGATCGGCCCAGACCGGTACCGGCAAGACGGCGGCCTTCGCTCTTCCCATTATCCAAAAACTCTGGAATCATCGCCCCAAAAGCCCTCCAAGAGCCCTCATCTTGGAGCCTACCCGCGAACTGGCTGCCCAGGTAATCGAGAATTTTGACAAACTGGGGTCGACTGTCGGCCTGAAATACGCGCTTCTGCACGGCGGCGTGGGATACGGCAGCCAGCGGGAAGCCCTCTCGCGCGGCAGCGACGTGATAATCGCAACCCCCGGCAGACTTCTGGATCATGTGGAGGAACGCGCGCTGAATCTGCGCGAGATTGAGATTCTCGTACTGGACGAGGTTGACCGTATGCTGGACATGGGATTCATGCCGGATGTGCGCCGAATCGTCGAAATGACGCCCAGAGTCCGGCAGACCCTGCTTTTCAGCGCAACCGTCCCGCAGGAAATAGACCGGCTCGCGAACTGGGCGCTCAAGAACCCTGAACCCATCGCCGTCAACCGGAAGCTCTCGGCGGCTGACACAATCAGCCACTATATGCTGCCCGTGGACGACCGCCAGAAGCTCGAACTGCTCAAGCATCTTCTCAAACAGATCCATCACAAGAGTGTCATCATCTTTTGCCGCACCAAGCACGGCTCCGATGGAGTGGCCAGGAAGCTGCAGAAGGAGGGACACCCTGTGGCGGTCATTCATGCGGATCGGTCGCAAAGCGAAAGAACGCGTGCGCTGAAAGATTTCAAAGATGGCAAGGCACAGATACTGGTGGCTACTGACATAGCGGCACGAGGGCTTGATATCAGCTCTGTGAGCCATGTGATCAACTACAATATCCCCGAACACGCCGAGGACTACATTCACCGCATAGGACGTACAGGACGCGCGGGTGCCGAAGGCGACGCATACTCCATGCTGACCGCGGCGGACGTTGAACCCCTGCGGGCCATTGAGCGGCTTCTTGGAAGATCCATTGAGCGCAAGAAACTGGAAGGGTTCGAATACAACTGGACGCCTCTTGACGACATTCAGGAAAAGCCCAAGCCCAAACGAAGAAACGGCTAGGTTCCGCTATCCGATCAGGTCTCCCAATTTTGACTTGGGGCTGGGTTCAATGAAGTAATGACCCAGATTATGGTCCGCCGCGTCAACCATCGTGCCCAGTACCAGGCATTCGCTGCTATAGGATCCCACCTTTTTGGTCCCCAGACCCACTACAGCCACAACCAATCGGCCAATCATCTCTTCGGCACTGAAATTTTTAAATTGCCCCACCGATTTTTTGATTCCATAGGGACCAAAATCCAGAGTCATCACCCAGGCTTTATTGCGCAAACCCTCTGGTTCCTCCACGGCAATAATCTTGCCCACCCGCATTTCTGGAATCACGCACTCCGACATACTCACGCTTTCTTAACATCTGGATTGATGGCGTCTCCGACAACCGTAAGGCTATCAATATATCTCTGGAAAAGGTTGAGTGGATTGACTTTGGATATTTTCAGGCTGCCGTGTTTGAGATTATGAATGGTTTGAATTGCCTCCACGTCAATGCCCTTGATTCTCTCCGCGAGCATGGGCAAGGCCTCTATCTTTTTTGTGGGTACCGCGTCAACATACAGCCTTAAAGCTGCGCGGAATAGTGCCAGTGTCGCGGAGAGCGTCTTTACCATAAGGTGCGCGATCTTGCGGGGCTCGCCGTTTGCATACAGAAAGCCCTGGCGCAGCTGTATTTTTAGACTGCCAATCTCGCGCTGGGTCATGAGCCTCAGATGTACGGCCTGTACCTTGGTTGACTTGAGAAAATCCTCTCCCAATACCACACGATAAGCCTGTTTCATGTCCAGTACTTCTATGGGAAAGGTCTCTACCATGGACTGCCAGCGGTATGGTGTGAAGAGAAGAGGCGGGGCATTTCCTTCGCGCATCCATCTTTGGGACACCTTGGACACTTGATTGAGTTCCAGAACACTCCATTTGTCGGCAATCACAAGAACATTGTAGTCGGAGGTTCCCTTAATATGGTCGGCCGTTGTGGCAGACCCGTAGAGAGTGACCGAACGAAGACAACCCCCAAGCATCTCTTTGAGCTTGGCGGCATATTCTTCTGGTGTTTGTTTTTTAAACGTGAACATAAAGCATTAGAGCCATCTGGGCTTCTTGCTCCCAAAAGGCCCGGTACGATTGCGTTCAAAATCCCTGCCCATATCGTAGACAGACGCCTGACGGTTACCTGCCTGCATAAGGGTGGAAATGACCAATAAAGCCCCAAATGCCAAGGCGATCACTCCCGCGATGGGAAGAGCCTTGCGATCAGACACTGCCGCCGCAGCCATCCCGGGGCTCTGCACCATGACAGTATTCAGTTTTGGAAGATCCGAGGCATTATCGTGAATTCTGCGCACAACAACCGCGATGGCATTGACACAGGCATCCTCGTAGCGGTGGTGTTCCATTAATGGAGATAACTCCGCCGCACGCGCGTCGATCCACTTTGTGGAGAGGACTCCCCGCAATCCCATGCCCACATATATATGCATCTGCCCATCACCCGCACTCAATAGGATCAGGGCTGATTTGTTGAGTGTTCCCCGTCCCATATCCCACGCGTCATAGAGGGACTGCGTGGCCCGCTCTATGGGAGTTTCGCCCAAATTGGGCAGGGTCACGAGGCTCACCTGAACATCATAACGGTTATTGAGCTCCGCCAACAGTTCTTCTAGAACCGCGCGCTCCTTGACAGGGAAGATACCGGCATAATCGCTTATTGAGCCTTGTTGCTGGAGAATTGTCAGGTCAACCGCCCCGTGCAGGGTTGCCGCGCACATAAGCGCACAAAAAAGTATGCGGGCTCTAAGCATCTGCAAACACTTATATTGCATAAACCGGTCCAAGACAAGCCTCGATGGAACCGATCCAGACCGGACCTTGTATTAGACTCCTTCCAGGAGAAGTCTAATGGCTGCCAGACACTCTTCTTCCGAGCCGCCGTCTGCTCTCAGCGTGATTTTAATGCCAGGCGTGGTCTTCAAAAGCAGCAGATTCATGATGCCAGCTTTCTCCCAGCCCTTTGTCGTCTTGAGGGAAACCTCGCACCCGTGCGTTTTGGCTATCTTGAGCAATGCGGCAGCAGGCCGCGCGTGCAGTGTGCAATCCTTTCCAATTATATAGCTGCGCTCCAGCATACTTCTATTCTTGGAGGCCATTTTATACTTTGCAAGAGTCTTGATAGCAGCGCAAAAAACCTATAATAGATATGAATGAACATCCTTATCACCGGAGGCGCTGGTTTCATCGGTTCGCATCTGGCTCTGGCAGCCAAACAGGGGGGCCACCGCGTGCATATCGTCGATAATTTTGACGCCTATTACGACCCTGGCATCAAACGCCGGACCGCCAGAATGCTTTCCAAGGAGGGAATTCTTGTCCACGAGCTCGACCTGAGCATGGATCCGCTCTCCGGCATTTTAGAGGGGATTGATTTTGTGATACACGCGGCCGCTCAACCCGGAAACAGTGCTGGGACCTCATACGAGAGTTATATCCGAAACAACCTTCACGCGACCGTGGCGCTCGTGGAGGCTCTTGCGGGGACCAATATCGGCATGGTTCATGTGTCAACCTCCTCCGTATACGGGTTTAAGGCCTGCGGGGATGAAAACACTCTGCCCCAGCCCGCATCCGCTTACGGCGTCAGCAAACTGGCCGGCGAACAGGCCGTGTTGAGCGCGGTTCGACAGGGACGTCTGCTGGCTTGCTCCCTGCGGTATTTCTCGGTATTCGGGGAGAGAGAGAGGCCGGACAAGCTCATTCCCATGCTATACAGCGCGCTCAAAAAAGACACGGAATTCCCCCTGTATGAGGGGAGCCTGTCGCACGAGCGTTCCTATACATATGTCGGAGACATCGTCAACGGGACGATGCTGGCACTACAGAAGCTGCCCCAGGTCCGGGGCGAGATATTCAACCTGGGAAATGATAAAACCAACACCACGGCTGAAGCCCTTGAGTTCGCGCAGCAGATCAGCGGCAAAAAACTGAAAGTCAAAAAACTGCCCCCGCGTCCGGGAGACCAGCTGGCCACCCATGCCAATATCACGAAGGCGCGCGCGGTACTCGGCTTTGCGCCCCAATATACCCTGAGAGAGAGCATGAAAAAAACTTGGGAATGGGCCAAGAATGAGTTATAATGAACTCTCATGCCCAAACGCCGCCAATTAAGAGAAGCCGTCATCCAATTCCTGTATTTTTGGGAAATCAACAAGCTTCCCATGAGCGAAATGGATCACTCTCTGGAAACAATATGGGAGGCCTTCGAGTTGCCCATTGACGACAGGGAGTTTTGCAAACAACTGATCATTGGAACACTCCAGAACCTCGACAAGATTGACAAGATCATAGACGAAAGGCTGGAAAACTGGGATCGTTCCCGTCTTCACAAGGTGGACCTGACCATATTGAGGCTGGCCATCTATGAGTTTTACAATCGGCCTGACATTCCACCGGTTGTAACGATGAATGAGGCCATTGACCTGGCCAAGAGTTTCTCCAACGAGGAGTCGGGAAAGTTTATCAACGGCATCCTGGACAAAATTGCCCCGACCTTGGGCAGAAGCCTGAGAGAACCCGTCAAGTAAAATATGTTTTCTTTTTTTAAAAAAGGCCTGGAGAAGGCATCCCATAACATCACCGCTGCCATTGGGAAATTGCGGGGCATACCGACTGCTCAAGACCTTGAGGAATTGGAAGCAACACTTCTTCAGACAGATCTGGGGCTTGAAACAACAAAACAAGTGTTAAAGGAACTTTCAAAGGAGAATTTGAAAGGCCATTCGGCTGCCGAAACGCTCAAAAATGTCCTTAGAGAGAAGCTGCGGGGCATCGCAGGCAATTGGGAATGGAAGGAGGGTCTCAATACGATTCTCATTCTGGGAATCAATGGCGCAGGGAAAACGACCACGGTCGCCAAGCTGGCGCACGCATTCAAGACAGAGGGAAGAAAACCGATTATCGGTTCGGCGGACACCTTCCGCGCCGCCGCCAACGATCAGCTGAGCTTGTGGGCGGGGCGGGCGGGAGTACCGCTTATTGAGAGTCGCACTGGAGCCGATCCGGCAGCTGTCGCCTTTGATGCCCTACGGGCCGCAAAAGCCCGGAGCATGGACACGCTTCTTATCGATACGGCGGGTCGGCTCCATACCAAGGAGAGGCTCATGGAGGAACTACGCAAGATTGATCGCGCCATCAAAAAGGTGGATCAGACAGCCCCCCAGCATACTCTGCTTGTCTTGGACGCGACTCTCGGGCTAAATACGCTCGCTCAGGCCAGAGCTTTTGCTGAAGCGCTGCCACTTACCGGGCTCATCATCACCAAACTGGACGGTTCATCAAAAGCAGGGGCCCTTGTGGGGCTTTATCAAGAACTAAAGCTACCTGTGTATTTTGCTGGGCTGGGAGAAGGACTGGAAGACTTGAGGAGATTTGAGTTGGAGGAGTATATCGAGGGGCTGGTAGGGTAGTTTGGCTTCCTGAGGAGGGTTGCACGATGATGGTATTATACCGCCTTTAAAAATGGAGCTTGTTTAACGAATCATATGGGCAGCCGGTCAAAGGTACCAATTTGGCCAAAGCAATAGAGTCATATTTTTGGGGACTGAAAGTCTGTTCTTTCCAGAAAAAGATGACTTGTTACTTCAGATCTCAGGCACTTCTGATATCGGTTTTCCTGCCCTTTCACTCAACAAGACTACCTCGCTAAACTCTGGCATGGTCTGATCGTAACGGTAAAGGATATCAAAGCCGTGTTGGCGTGCCAATTGTCCACCGATAGCCTCCAATACTTCTTGATTGTCGTAATATCTTCCATAGTCAGCTTTGGTAAGGTTGTCATCAGCCCATTGAATCAACTGAGTTTTAGTTCTCCCAAGCAATTGCTGAAATCTCTCAGTACCTAATAATTTACTGGCAGCATGGACTCCTGTGCCACTATCGATTGCCATTTCTCTTATTGGTATGGGACTAGATGTGCTCAAATCCAAAACACTTGCGCTGGGGTTCAATTCCCAGAAAAAGATATTGCCCCCTAACTCTTGGTGAGGGCTTATGACATTAGCGGGTGTCGTATAAACCCCATGCGGTTTCATCGTGCTGGCATGGGTATTGATGCCAGATGAACTTTCTTCTATCCGTTGAACATAAACAGGGACCATATTCTGCTTCAAAGGAATTCCCCTTCTGTCACTCACGCCTCTCATCCATCAATTGTACTTCTTTTAGCCCAAAAATCAAGGACACCAATATGTTAGCAAACCTGAACACGCAGTCTTGTTGCAGAAGCCTCTTTTCTAAAGGCACAATGGCTATCTGCATAATCCCGTCGCAATAACTTCTACCTCATCCCAAGAATCTTCCTGTGGTAGCCGCGGATGCCCTCGACAATGGCGTTCGCCAGCTGCTGGCGATACATCGAACTGGTAAGGCGAGAGCCCTCGGTCGGGGAAGTAATAAAGCCTCCCTCAACCAAAATACCGGGACAGTGAAGGCCTTCCAATACCACAAACCGCGCGTGCCGGGCCGCCCTATCGGGAGCGCGCAGACTCGAAACCAAACTCCTCTGTACCTCGTAGGCCAGGCATAAGCTGGCGACATCGTGGGCGTTACCGGGCTGAAAATCCTCATCCGAGGCCTCCGGCTCGGCGCTGGAAGACGAGGGGGCTCCCTGCGGCGTACAAGAGTATGTCTCCACACCGGTAATATTGGGTGCAGCCGAGTTGAAATGAATGCTGACGAAGAGATCCGCATGAACGGCATTGGCCAGGGCGGAACGATCTTTAAGCTCCACATATCTATCGGAGTTTCTAGTAAAAATAACCTGATAGCCGAGCGCTTCCAGACGCTGCTTGACCCGCCCCGCCACATCCAGCGTAAAAGTCTTTTCGTTGGTATGCATACGCGGATTGCGCGCGCCCGTGTCTTTGCCACCGTGTCCCGGATCTAGAACAATACGACGCAAGTGATAACGGGAGAGATTGAACGCCCCGGGACGCAGGATGGGCATGAGGGTATGCTCATAGTCCAATCGGCTGAGATAGAGGCTGCCTTTGGATTCCGCTATCGGATAGTTGAGCCAGACGCGCGTACCGTTGATCGTGCTGCCCTTCTGATTGAGGGTCGCCTTGAAACTCTGTAGATTGCCAGCAAGACTCGCATCTTTGCCATCCGGCGAAAGAGCGCAGCGCATACCCAGTCTTTGCGCGACGAAAGACAACGGAAGGTAGTCCTCCCCACCAATGCTGAGCGCGTGCAAACCAAACGGTAAAAAGAGAACCGCTGCCAGCACGCGGGCGAATCGCAGAATCCGCGCCATATTTATTCCGGCTGTTCGGGCTGCGGTGATGTTTGGGTTTCTATCTCGGTGAAACGCCGTTTGCGCTTGGATTGCGGGAGCGGAGAGAGCATCACATTGATGGCACGTCCCGACAACCTTGGCTCCGCGTCTGGAGTGGCTACATGGGCCAGATCCGCCAGGGCGCGCAGGATGACCTCCCGGCCAAGCTCGGTGTGCCCCATCTCCCTGCCTCGGAAAGACAGGGTCAGCTTTACCTTGTTGTTCTCCCACAGAAATTCCTCTGCGTGGCGCAATTTCGTCGCATAGTCATTCTGCTCTATGCGGACGCGGAATTTTATCTCCTTGAGTTTGGTGATGATTTTGGGGCCTTTTTCCTTCTTGGCCAGCTCATAGCGAAACTTGCCAAAATCCATGATGCGGCAGACCGGCGGGTTCGCGTTGGGCGCTATCTCAATAAGATCGGCACCGTACTGCTGGGCAAGCCGCAGGGCTTCCGAAGTCGACATGACTCCCATCTGATTGCCTTCCGGGCCTATGACGCGCACGTCACGGGCCCGAATAGCGGCGTTTCTTCTGACAGCTTTGGGATTTATCTGAGCCATTGGCTAAAAAACACACCCATCTATTTGGAATACCATCTGAGAACCTGCGACAAGGCGCGGTCCCGCGTGGCCGGGTTTAAACATTGAAGAGATAAATTCATTTACTCCATAGAGGCTAACGGAATCATCTTGATATTGCAACTATTGAATTACCGTCATGAGTTCATTGATGGCAGACTCCATCCTGGAGCCGTCGATGGCATCCTGACGAATCTCCGTGCGTTCCCCTGATTTGACATGGATAAACCCGCCGGGCTCCTGGCGTAGAATTCTCTTACGGGTAAGATACAAACCCACCAGCCAGATCAGTGCATCACGATATTCAGCTGTAGAATTCCGCGCTGTCAGGAAGAGTTGCTCCAGCCTCTCATTGAGCTCTTTCTGCGTCGGGGGCCGACTTCTAACCTTCCATCTCCACCAGCCAAGCGTCTTGCCTTCTTTTAGAATCCCTTGCGTAACAGGGTCTTCCGCGAGATGGTCTGTCCGGTTGTAGCCGGTCTCCCCCTGTGTGATAATACTGATCATAGGGGTTCCCTCTGGGTGGCGTTCAATCTGACGTTGCCAATTCCACTCTCTCATAAGAGGTACTTTTACGAGAATTATGGAACAATTGCCATCCCAAAGAGGCATCGCGGGGAAATTTCTTGCCTTGATAGGCCCGCAAATCAATAATGCCGTGATGCCTTCCATTTTTGACGCACTGCAGACCCCCCTAACCAAAGTAGAGCAGCTGAAGGCCATCGACTCCAAACAGTCGATTGGGTTCTTGTCGCTGCTGCTGGTCAAAAAGGTGTCCGAGCGCACAGCCAAGAATGGTTCCACCTTTCTAACCGTTGATCTTGCCGATAGAACCGGCAGCTTCGGAATTGTTATTTTTACGGATACCCCGTACTTCCAGTTCTTTAAGACGGAAGCACCGGAAGGTTCCATTGTGCTTTTGACGGGAACCACAGCCTATTATCAGGACAGGTTTTCCCCAAAGGTCATCGAAATACGGCGCGTCACGAAGGAGGAGTACGACCAGTATCCTGTGGCTGACCTGATTACCTCTTCCACCGAGAATCCCCAGGAAATGTGGAAAGAACTGCAGGTATTTATCAAGAAAATCGAAGATCCCGCGCTGCTCAAGACCGTACAGATAGTGCTCGAGGAGGAAGGGGAAAAGTTCAAGATCTATCCCGCGGGCATCAGCCTGCACCACGCCTATCGGCATGGATTGATGGAACACACCCTGCACTTGGCGAGGGTTGTGGACGCGTTATTGCCGCTATACAAAGAAGTAAATGCGGATTTGGCAAGAGCAGGCGTGGTACTGCATGACATGGGCAAGATTTATGAGTATGACTATGACATGACGCTCAAATTCTCGAAGCTGGGAACGCTGCATGGGCACGTGGTGATCGGCTACCGGATGGCGCGCACCGCAGGGTTGAAGGCAGGGCTTGCGCCGGAGTTGCTCGAGAGATTGGAGCATATCATTCTATCGCACCAAAATGACCTGGAGTATGGGGCCGCTGTCAGGCCCGCCACGCCCGAGGCGGTCTTCGTGGCGCATATCGACAACTTCGACGCAAAGATGGGCGCGGTGCAGAATGCGCTCAGAACAGCCGGGGAAAATGAAGAGTTCATGGATGCTCCCATACTGGCGGCCAAGTCTGGTGGCGGCAGCAAAGCAAGATTGCTGGTAAAACCGATCAGCGAAGAGCCAAAGAAGAGCAAAGCAGATCACAAGGCAGATTAAAAGCATTCGCGCGCACCTCTACGGTTAGCGGATATTGGGGATCAATAATGATACTTGTGTTACTTGTCATATTTTGCTATCTTTCCGTAAGAATTGGCGGTTATTTTTCAAAATGAAAGCAAATTCAGACAGCCACAGGAGAAGCTCCACGGTATCCTCGGTGAGTACTAGTGGCGTGAGAATCTATCACAAGCCAAGTTTCGTGGTGCAGCGGGATGCCAACAGAAGACTTTTTTGCAAAGACAGTTCTGGACGGCTGGTAGCCGAGTTCGCTGGAATGACAAAACTGACCGAATATGTGGCAGCGCAGACTGGCAAAAGCAAGAACTACATAAAACAGCAGGTATACAAAAGCCTCAATAAAAACACGGAGTTCTTGGGCTATCATTGGTCGGACAGATAGTCCCCTACTTCTCCATCTTGGGAAGCTGCGTCTTGCGGCGTTTTTTCGGGAGGAATGGTTTCTCAAAGACCTCAGGAAAATCGTAGACATCTTTGAAATCTTCAATGGAGTCCTTCTCTGTCTTGCCCAGCACTCCATGCTCAACCAGATTGAAGATAATCGCACCCACATCCATTGTTTCACGGATTCCCCAGCTTTCAAGCACGGTCATCGCCATCGGGCCAAATTCCTCCAACGTGTAAGTCCGGAATCCCTCGAGAAGCTGTACCCCGGAAATGTGCTGGACCGAACGTTTGGCCTTCTCGGTGATGGTCTTGACCGTATAGTGAAGCGCGCGACGGACAAAATAATATGCGTTCCTGGCATAGCGCGGGTCATCACGCAGAATATCATCAATCACCTCTGAAAAATCTCTGGCCACGGTACCATAATTCTATCGGTTGCAGGGGAAACGTCAAGGCACCGATTCCAACACTTAAACAAAAAAGCTCCTGCAAATCCAGACGGAGTAACTCCATCTAGTGCGACACCTTGCTGGTATAACCGCTAAAGATAAAATTCGCTCCCAGACCGCTCCCCGAGATTCCGGAAAGATTCAGTGTTGCACCTGGGTTGATGAAAGGAACATTCTTCCCCTGAATGGTGATCCCGCTTTTCAGCGCATTGATAACATTCGTCATCTTGCTGGAACCATTCGGCCCGCCAAGCGTGTCCGCCACCTGCATTCCTCCGTACATCTTATATAATTCCAACGCGTCATTGAGGGTCTTCAAACTGTAGCTGTCAACGGTACTCTGTCCAAAGACACCATAATTGGCTGAATAGAACCAGACGCACACGACCAATACCGCCACAATAGCGACCGCCATGGTAAGCTCCAGAAGGGTAAAAGCCTTCTTGATTGTACTCCAACAACGTGCCCGCATAGTTCCTGCCACGCTCGCATTATAGCGCCCGCCATATGGGTTGGCAATCAATCCGCAATTACGACAAGAGTTTTTTCAAGAGCTCGTCAATGACAGCCGGTGAGGCGGAACCTTTGCTCTGCTTCATCACATAACCCTTCATGACATTGATGGCGCCCTGTTTGCCTGCCTTGTACTGGGCAACCGCCTCTGGATTTTTCTCGATGGACTCGCGTACCAACTTCTCGACGGCACCAGTATCGGTGGAAACCTTGAAGCCCCTGGCCTCTATAATGGACGCGGGAGAAGCTCCCGTCTGGAACATTTCCGTAAAGACCGCCTTGGCATTCTGGCTGCTGACTGCCCCCACGTCGATTATTTTAACGAGATCGGCGATGGCTTCGGGGGTAATCTTCACCTCTGAGAGCAAAATCATGCCATCGGAGACGCCCGCGGAACGCTCGCGGAGCAGATCATTGGCCACAAAGTTTCCAATCCCCTTTGGGTTCTTGGGATAAACAGCCACAGCCTTTTCAAAATACGCGCAAAGCTCCTGATCGGGGACCAGCACTGCCGTCTGCGTATAGGGCAACCCTAGTTCCTTCTGGTAACGTTCCTGTTTTTTCCATGGCATTTCGGGAATCTGGGTTGCCAGGCGATTCTTGACCTCGGCAGGTATGCGTACAGGCATCAGATCTGGATCCGGAAAATAGCGGTAGTCATGCGCCTGCTCCTTGCTTCTCATACTAAAGGTAACCCCCTTGGAAGCATCCCAGCGGCGGGTCTCCTGGGGAATGGACTCTCCCCTCTCCTTCGCCTGAATCTGGCGCTTGATCTCGTATTCCAGGCCGTTTTTAACGCCGGTAATCGAGTTAAGGTTTTTAAGCTCAACCTTGGTGCCCAGTTTGGTTTCGCCGACCGGGCGCACGGAGATGTTGGCATCGCAGCGCAACTGTCCCTTCTCCATATCGCAGTCGCTGATCCCCGCGTAGAGCAGATGCATTCTGAGGGCGGTCAGGTAGGCGAAGGCCTCTTCGGGACTGTGCATATCCGGTTCGCTGACGATTTCAATGAGAGGAACCCCCGCGCGATTAAAATCAATCAGGCTCTCCGCCCCAATATGAGTGGACTTGCCCACATCCTCCTCCAAATGAATGCGGGTTAACGCGACCACGCGATGCGCGCCCTGGATATTGCGGGCCGGGCCGGGCATCTCGATCTCGACGCCTCCTCCCAAACAGAGGGGCTTGTCATACTGGCTGATCTGGTAAGCCTTGGGCAGATCGGGATAGAAGTAGTTTTTGCGGTCCCATTTGCAGACTTCCGCTATCTGACAGCCAAAGATAAGACCGACCTTCACGCATTTCTCGATCGCCTCCCGATTCATGACGGGGAGAGCTCCGGGGAGAGCCAGCACCACCGGATTGGTCAGGGTATTCACGGGCATACCGTAGGCATTCGCTGCCCGCGTAAACATCTTGGAGTTCGTTTTCAACTCAACGTGAACCTCTAGACCGATGACTGCTTCGTAGTTGGACATGGAGTTATTTAAAGGGTGGGTTGTTTGAGGCCGAACTTGTGGGCCTCGTCAAATTTGTTGGCGATGGCAAGGAGCCTGTCCTCCTGATAGGGCTGACCAATGAGCTGAAGACCAACGGGAAGATTGCTTTTGGTAAAGCCACAGGGAATTGAGATTCCTGGCAGCCCCGCCAGATTCACGCAGATTGTATAGATGTCGGCCAAATACATGGAAATAGGATCGTCTGTCTTTTCACCAACCTTGAAGGCTGCCGTGGGAGAAGTCGGCCCGATAATGGCATCCACCTTTCTGAAAGCATCCATGAAATCGTTGCGGATGAGTGTACGCACCTTTTGAGCCTTCAGGTAATAGGCATCGTAATAGCCAGAGGAGAGCACATAGGTACCCAGAATAATACGCCTTTTCACCTCAGCGCCAAAACCTTCCGCGCGAGTCTTGTAGTAAAGATCCAGCGCGTCTGTGGCCTTTTCGGAGCGATGCCCATAGCGCACACCATCATAGCGTGCCAAATTGGAAGAAGCCTCCGCCGTGGCAATAATATAGTATACCGGTATGGCCAGACCCGTGTGAGGCAGAGAGACCTCGCAGATCTCATGTCCCTGCTTCTTATAGAAATCTATTGCAGCCATTACACCTGTTTTGACCTCTGGGTCGAGTCCCTCTCCAAAATACTCTCTGGGAACACCCAGCTTGAAAGGGCCCCGATTTTTGAGAGAGGCGCGATAATCCGGAATCTTGGCGGGATAGCTGGTGGAATCATACTCGCTATCGTGTCCCGCCAGAGTCTGAAGGAGAATAGCCACGTCTTCCACCGTACGTCCAAAGGGGCCGATCTGATCCAATGAAGAGGCATAGGCAGCCAGTCCATAGCGCGAAACCAGACCATAGGTCGGTTTAAGGCCAACCACGCCGCAGAGGGCAGCTGGCTGACGAATAGAGCCACCCGTGTCGGAGCCCAGCGCCAGAGGCAGCTCGCCCGCGGCAAGAGCGGCGGCGGAACCCCCTGACGAACCACCGGGTATTCTGGAGACGTCCCAGGGATTTTTGGTCACCTTGAAAACCGAGTTCTCTGTGGAAGAGCCCATCGCGAATTCGTCCATATTAAGACGTCCAAAGATAATGGCCCCCTGCGCGCGTAGTCTTGCGATAACCGTCGCGTCATAGGGGGAGACGTAGGGCTCCAGAATCTTGCTGGCACACGTAAGCGACTGATCTTTGACAGCAATCACATCCTTGATGCCCACAGGAATTCCATCCAGCGGTCCCAGCGTCTTGCCGGAAGCACGCCTTTCATCGGAAGCCTTTGCTTGTGCAAGCGCATCGGCCTCATTGTAGGAAAGGAAAGCCTCAACTTTGGGATCCACCGTCTTGATCCGATTGAGATACGCCTTCATCAGCTCCACGGAAGTAATCTTCTTGGAAGAGAGCATCTCGGAGAGCTCGGAAACAGTCGCGTATAAAAGCTCCATAAATTATTCCTCCACCACCCTGGGCACCACAAATTCGTTCGCGCGCTTCTTGGGTGCATTCCTGAGCGCTTCTTCAACAGTAAAGCCAGGCTTGGCCTCATCTTCCTGCCAGACGTTTTCGAGGGGGAAAGCGTGCGAGGTCGGCTCAATATTGGCCACATCCACTTTGTCGAGCTCCTTGAAGTATTCGAGGACATCGCCAAGCTGTCTGGCGAACTTCTCCTCCTCTTCGGGAGTCAGGTCCAGTCTGGCAAGCATCTTCAGATGTTTGATGTTAATGGCTGTTGTGGACATATAAAATTAACCGCGGATGTTATATCCCGCCTCCCTTAGTTTAGCAAGTAGCGTACCGAAAACAACGTTAACCTCCTCGTCGGTAAGAGTTCTCTCTATTGATCGGAAAGTAAGGGCGATAGCCATGCTTTTGTGTCCTTCGGGAATACCCTGGCCCTGGTAAAGATCAAAGAGCTCCGCCGATTCAAGATCGAACTTTTTGGCAACGGCTTCAAGCGCAAGTTTTCTGACATCTCCTACAACCTTTCCGGCTGACGTCCCTCCATCCACAACCATCGCCACATCTCGGCGGGTCGGGGGGAATGTCGAGAAGGCGCTATAACGCTTTTGCGGGGATTCCTTGTCGAAGGCGCCGATTTCAATGAGCATCTCCCCGGCCAGCACAATGCCGTCAAACCCGGATTGTTTGACGATCTCCAAATTGACCACTCCGGCGCTGATGCTCATGCCATTGCCACGGGCAGTCGCCGAGTGCATGGGCTGGAAGAGCGCGTCACCATCCAAACGCGCCCACGGGGCAAGTCCCAGATGAACGAGCCGCAGAAGGCCCTCCACACGGGACTTGGCCGAGAAGAAATCGGGAATCGGCATTTTTCTCCAGGCCTGCGCTGCCGGGGAAATGACTTCCACAAAGGAAATGCTCTGAAACTCATTGAGTTTGCCATCCACCACGCGGAAAACGCGCCCGGCCTCGAAAAGTGGGGCGGGGGCATTCCCGCGCGAACGATTCAGCTCCAACGCCCCTATCAGACCCGGCACAAGACTATAACGCAGGTACGCCATATCGGCCGAGAGCGGATTTTCAATCGCGTGAAGCCTGGCGGAAGTCTCCCCCGCCAAGCGCTCGGTCTCTGATTTCCCACGCATGGTGTAATGCACGCATTCATTGTAGCCCTGGGCGACAAGCGCGTGGCTGATCTTGCGGACAGCCGCGTACAGCCCCGCGTCCTTCGATTCATTGGCGGGCAGTACCAGAGGAGCCTCAGGAATGCTATCAACGCCCTCAAAACGCAGAACCTCCTCCACCAGATCCACGGGGCGCGAGACGTCCAAACGGAAGCTGGGCACCCCAACCTGCCAGGAATCGCGGCCTTTCTTTTTGAGAACAAAGCCAAACGCGGTGAGGGCTCTGACAATTTTCTCTCCGCTGACATCAAAACCTAGTTGCTTGACAATAAATTCGCGGGTAAGATCAAGCGACAGGGGCCTGTAAGGCGCACTTCCCGCCACACAGACATCCAGGAGTTTTCCACCGGCGAGATCGAGGATCATTTTGACCGCCAGCTCCGCAGAGAGCTGCAGGCCCAACGGATCTATACCGCGTTCATAGCGATAAGAGCTGTCGGAACCAAGAATCAGCCTGCGGGAAGTCTTGCGGATGAGGGTCTGGTTGAACTGCGCGGACTCAAGAAGAATATCGGTTGTGGCGCCGTCCACTTCCGAGTTAGATCCTCCCATGATGCCGGCTATTACAAGAGGTTTCACCGCGTCGGCGATCACCAGTACATCCCCGTCCAGCTGACGGAGCTTGCCATCAAGGGTTGCCAACTTCTCACCGACAGCGGCGCGGCGCACTCTGATCTGGTGCCCTTCGATCTTTTTGTAATCGAAGGCGTGAAGCGGCTGACCAAAGCCCAGACAGATAAAGTTTGTAATATCGACAATGTTCGAGATGGGGCGCAGCCCAACTGACTTTATAAGCTCCTGCAGCCACTCCGGGCTGGGGCCGACCTTCACTCCTTTTATAAGATAGGCGCAATAATGCGGACAGTCAGCAGAGTTCTCAACGCTGATTCCCTTGAAATCCGCCAGAGATCTGGTTTCTTTGATTGACGGTCCGGCCGGACGCCTGGCTTTGACACCCCATTTGGCCGCCAGATCGCGGATAATTCCCCAATGGGAAAGCGCATCGGGGCGATTGGGAGTGGCCTTGATCTCAAAGACCGTATCGCTTGGAAGAACCTCGTGCAGGGGCGCGCCAATCCTGGCATTATCGGCCAAAAGCATTAGCCCTTCATGACTTTTCCCCAATCCTATTTCGTCCTCGGCGCACAGCATTCCCTGGCTTTCAACGCCACGAAGCTTGGCCGCTTTGATCTCAAAGAATTTATCGCCATCGAGAAGCTTGCAGCCCACCAATGCCACTGGCACGCGGTTGGACGGATTACAGTTGGGAGCCCCGCAGACAATCTGTAGTGGCTCTTTTTGACCCACGTTGACCTTGCAAACGGAAAGCTTGTCGGCATTGGGGTGCCTGTCGCGCGAAAGGATTTCTCCTACTACCAGAAGCGGATTGGGCGCAATGCCAAGCTTTTGGATTTCTTCCACTTCAAGGCCCAGCCGCGTCACGGCATCGGCAACTTCCTCCGGGCTTTGCTTAAAGTCCAGAAATCTCTTCAACCACTGGTAGGAAATCTTCATTGTTATGCCAGTTGTTTTAAGAGCCGCGTGTCATTCTGGTAGTAGTAGCGGATATCATCGACGCCCTGCAGAATCATCGCGATGCGCTCCACTCCCATTCCAAAGGCGTAACCGGAGAATCCATCGGGGTCTATTCCGACATTTTCGAGAACCGCCGGATGCACCATCCCGCAACCCATCAGCTCGAACCATCTATTCGAGAGCCTTCCCAGATTGGGCGTCATGACATCCAGCTCAAAACCAGGCTCCACAAATGAGAAGTAACTGGGGCGCAGACGCGTTTTTGCCTGGGGGCCAAACAGCTCCCGGATAAAATAATCCAAACAGGACTTGAAGTCCCTGAGGCTCACATCCCTGTCAACGTAAAGACCCTCGATCTGGTGAAAATTGGAGCTATGTCCGGCATCGGCATCATCGCGGCGGAAACAACGCCCGGGAGCCAGAATGCGGACGGGAGGCTTCTCCTTGAGCATAGTGCGTATCTGCGCAGTGGAGGTTTGAGTCCCCAGCAGATAGCGATCCTTCTCATCGTGCGCGGGGGCGCTTCCCACCGACAGGCCAAAAGGCATATAATAGGTATCCTGCATATCGCGCGAAGGATGATTGGCCGGGCTATTGAGAGCGTCGAAGCAGTACCACTCGGTCTCAAGTTCTGTCGGAAGACGCACAGTAAATCCGGCTCTGGCAAAAATGTCCACCACCCGGTCAAAAACCTGGCTAATCGGATGCCGTGAGCCTGTGATAATCACGGGCGACGGCAGCGTAGGATCAATGGCCGAGCCCAAGGTCGCGAGCGCAGCCAGGGATTCCACGCGCTTTAGAGCCTCATCGCTGCAGGCCTCCACAGCCTTTTTGATCTCATTGAGCTTCTTGCCAATGGCAGGTTTTTCCACCTTGGGAACATCGGCCAGACCTTTGGAGGCGACTGTTAAGCGCCCCTTTGGACCCATGACCGTCGCCTTGAAAACCTCCCACTCCGGACGACTCGACACCCTGGCAAAGCCGTTCTGGGCTTCCTTCAGTATATGGTCGAGATCCTCCGGTAACATACAAGCCTTTATCCTGCCTGATGGGAGCTTGCTCGGCAAGAAGAAATGTCATATAAAGGCCAGCTACCATATGAGTTTCCCTGTGGAGATATATGACACCACTCTGCGTGATGGCGCGCAGGCGGAAGGCATCAATCTCTCGGCTGCCGACAAACTGCGCATCGCCGAGAGGCTGGACGCGTTTGGCGTGCGATACATTGAGGGAGGCTGGCCAGGCAGCAGCCCAAAAGATATGGAATTCTTCAAACAGGCTGCCAAAAAGAAGTGGAAGAATGCCCTGATTTCCTCTTTCAGTATGACCCGACGCAAAGGGATGTCCGTGGAGCATGACGAACTGATGAGGCTGATATTGGAGGCCGATACCCCCGCTGTCACCATTGTTGGCAAGACGTGGCTGCTGCACGTGATGGAGGTGCTGCGCGTCAAACCAGAGGAGAATCTCAGCATGATAAGCGACACCATCAGGTATCTTAAAGACCACGGGAAGACCGTGATCTACGACGCCGAACACAGCTTTGACGGATTCGCCGACGAACCCGAGTATGCCGTGGCCACCTGGCAGGCCGCTCAGAAGGCAGGGGCCGACTGCATCGTCCTTTGCGACACGAACGGCGGGCGCCTGCCAGGGGAGATAGCGGCGACCACCGCGGCAGCAAAAGCAAGGCTGAACTGTCCGCTGGGCATCCATACCCATAACGATTGCGGTCTGGGAGTGGCCAATGCCATCGCCGCAGTGAAAGCCGGAGCCACCCAAGTGCAGGGCACCATCAACGGCTTTGGTGAACGCACCGGGAACTGCAATCTGATCAGCTTGATACCGATTCTGCAACTAAAGATGGGGATTTCTGCGGTACCAAAGGCTTCCATGCCCAAGTTGAAGGACCTTTCCGAATTTGTGGACGAGGTGGCCAATATCCGGCACGACCCGCGAGCTCCCTGGGTTGGCCAGTCGGCTTTTGCCCACAAGGGGGGTATGCACGTCCATGCCATCGAAAAAATATCGCGCAGCTACGAGCACATCAGTCCCGAGAGCGTGGGGAACGTCAGGCGCGTGCTGGTCAGCGAGATGTCTGGCCGCACCAACATTCTCATGAAGTCCAAAGAGCTTGGATTCAGACTGGAGCCGGATTCCATCCACGCGCGGGAGATCGCGACGAAAGTCAAGGAGCGCGAGGCGCAGGGCTATGAATACGAGGCCGCGGAGGGCTCCTTGGCGCTGATGATTGGACAGACCTTGAAGAAATCCGAGCCAAGTTTCTTTGTCGAGACCTATCACGCATCGATCAGGCACGACAAAAAGGAGTCTATTTGCGAGGCAACCATCCGCGTGCGCGTGGGAGAGAAGATCGCGCATACCGTTGCCGAGGGGGACGGCCCGGTTAACGCGCTCGACGGGGCCTTGCGCCTGGCGCTCTCGAAGTTCTTCCCTTCATTGCAGAAAGTCTCTCTAACCGACTACAAAGTGCGTATCATCAACGGCAATAGCGGGACATCCGCCAAAACGCGGGTACTCATCACCTCTTCGGACGGCCAACGTGAGTGGGGGACTGTCGGAGTCAGCGCCAATATCATCGAGGCGAGTTTGGAGGCGCTGGTTGACTCGATGGAATACGCTCTGATGGGGAAATAAGAGACATTCCCGTTCATACGGCCATCATTGACTTTCTCCTTCTGCTGCTGTAAGGATCGAGTACATGAGAAAATTCGTTCTTCTGACAATCTTAATCTTGGCTACATGGCCGTTGCTCGCAACAGAGACTAGGCCTGTTCTTAAGGTGGGGTTTGTAGTTCCCATGACGGGGGATTGTGCCTTCATGGGACAAGATATACGGGATGGAGCAACATTAGCCTTGGATGAATACGGTGCCACAAAAATAGATTACAAACTTATATTTGAAGACGATCAACTGATACCCCGACTTTCCAACGCGTCCGCGATCAAATTGACAACCCTCGACAAGGTAGACTGTATATGGAGCCTATGGGCTCAGGGAGCGACTGCCGTCATGCCGTGGGCGAATAAGGCAGGTATCATTCATATGAACACCGGCTGGGATCACTCCTACAATGAGAAATCCAAGTGGTGTGTTGTCCACGGAGCCTCCTATCAGGACAATGCCAGGCAAAACATTGAGTATTTTTTGAAACACGGCGTCAAACGGCTCGCCATTGCGCCCCAGCGAGCTGAAGGCTGGGTCAGACTGGTAGATTATGCACTGCCTCTCATCAGAAAGGCCAACATTGAGGTGGTCTTTAATGAATACACAAATCCTGGGGAACGTGACTTTCGAGTCTATTGGCTCAAAATCAAGAACTCCAAGCCTGATATGATCTGGGCACCCATTACCTCTCCTGAGCTTGATATCTTCTTCCGGCAGAAACAGGAGCTTGACATCCATATTCCAATCACCGGATATTTTACCACATTTCAAAAAGACTCCCTCAAGTACGCGCAGGGCATTGAGTATTTTTCGGACACGTGGGTGCGATCGGACTTTCTAGAGAGATTCAATAAACGTTTTGGCCATACGCCCCTTATTCGAGCCGGGCATGCCTACGATCTGATGAAGCTCTATATCCAATCCGCTGAGGAATTATACAAGAAACTCGGCAGAGTGCCCACTCACGAAGAACTCTTAGTCAAACTTAAAGAACCTCGCGAACTGCCAAACCTAGTCGTGGGCCCGGGAAGAATGACCGCCAACGGTTCCATCGAGACAGGATATAAGCTGGTAAAGGTCGAAGGCGATAAGATCGTAGACGTAAAAGAATAACGCGGCCTCTGGCTTTGGCACAAAAAACCCGCCATTTCAAAGTGGCGGGTTCTCTAAAGGTACAGACTATTTTGCAGTCTTGAACTGGGCCACCAGAGCCTTGAAAGCAACTGGATCGTTGATGGCCAACTCGGAAAGCTGCTTGCGGTTGAGTTGAATGCCCGCCTTGCGGATACGCTCCATAAAACGGCTGTAGGTGATCCCCTCGGCGCGGACCGCTATATTGATGCGGGTGGCCCACAACTGCTTGAAAGTGCTCTTGCGCTTGCGGCGATCGCGGTAGGCGTACTGGCCGGCACGTATAACGGCCGTCTTGGCGTGTTTGTAAAGGCGCGAGCGATCGCCGAAATATCCGGCTGCGGCCTTGAGGGTCCGCGTGTGACGCTTACGCGTGGCTTGTATGTTGCTGGCTTTGGGCATGTTTTTATTATGTTGGTATTGGGACGCCGCGGGTCGCCTATCAAGTCACCCACGGACATCAAAAAGTTAGAAGGCTTTGGGATCGCAAAGCTTCAGATAGGCCACAACAGAGCTGTGCGCGGCCTTGTCGCTGCCGGATCTGTTCAGCCCGCGGCGGCTCTTGTAGCGCAGAAGATGGCGGCGGCCAGGAGTGCGGCGCATGGCTTTGCCCGAACCGGTAATCTTGAAACGGGCCATGATGGCCTTTCTGGTCTTGTGCTTTGGCATAGACGACCAGTCTAAAATAGACCGGCCCCGGAGGGCAAGCGTATTTTTAGTCCCTCTTGGCAAGGCTTTCCTTGTACGCCCTTATGGCATTCAGGGTATATTCATTCACGTCCTCCGGCAGCCCACCCAGCGCGAACCATCCGACCGCGTCATGTTTGTCCGGCTCTTTGTTGACAGGAGTACCGACAAGGTGTTCCACCAGATAGCCAAAAGATATCCAGTGTTTCCCGTTCTCTATATACTGGGTAACATTCAAAAGCCTCATCGCCCTCACCTTTATTCCGACTTCTTCCTCGACCTCACGCTCCACGGCAGCTTCTATTCGTTCTCCAAACTCCACCTTCCCGCCGGGACGCGACCACGTGCCTGGGTCTTCACCAGAGTTGATTGATCTTTTTACCAGTAGAATTTCATTTTTCGCGTTCACCACGACCGCTCCGCAACCAACACCAATGCAATCAACGCCCGGTTTCATGAAGAGCGTTTGTAGCCCAATCCATCATGGGGCGCAATTGAAAAAGGATCCGATAATTTGACAAATGGAAGAATGCGGCTACCTTGCCTCCCTGATGCGAGAACCTTCTTCAGGGTTTCTTGGGCGTCCAGACAATCCCCATCCTTTCTTTGGGTTGCTGATATGGGTTCTGGTGAATCATAAAGAGGTACGAGGCACAAGATTGGTTGATCAGTTGCAGGAGCAAGGATTCCGGTTTCAGAGGCAATCTCAAGATGGGTTGGTAATAGACGCTCTTCCCGATGGCACATACGACGATGACCCTGTCGCCGCCGATACGGTCTGCCATACAGGACTGCAAACGGCTCTTAATCGTATTCATCCCGACCATCAACGCAAGATCATCAGCCTGGTCGTGAGGCTGTGTGGTGAAGAGGCTGACGCGGACCGGGTGGGCATCTGTCGGGAGTACGGCAACTCCCACAAGATTGTCCTCTCGCGTGGATTGGCGCTTGCCGGAAAGGAGCTTTATCCAGCTTAAAATCCCCTCGGGAACGGCTTCGAGTCCACCAGCGGGCGCAGAGGCTGTCCAAAAAACTTTTCGCCAACAGGAATGGGATATCCCAGGAGAAACTCCCGGGCGGCCAGACGTTTGCCGCCAGGACGTTGCAGCGAAAGGATCTCCAGACTCCCCTTCCCCACCGCGACAACGAGACGCTCTCCCGACTCCAGAACTGTACCTGGAGGCCGGCTGGAACCGTCAGAAATTGCCCTAGCCGCGTACACCTTTAACCGTTCGCCCGCGTAGATAAAGGCGCTGCCCGGCCATTCCGAGAAGGCCCTGACGTGGTTGCATAGGACTTCCGCGGGTTCATTGGGATCCAACCAGCCGTCCTCTTTTTTGAGGATCCGGCAGTAGGTGGCTTGCGTTTCATCCTGCGTCACCGTCAGGATATCGCCAGCGGCAAGCGCCGACCAATTCTTTTCCACAAGCGTTCTGGAGATCCTGCCTATTTCTTCGCGCAGTTCGGCGGAATTCTTCTGGCCTATCGGGACAGCGATGCTGGCACCCACAGGGCCGACATCCATCGCCAAAGCCATCTTCATCAGTTCCACCGCAGTCTCAGGGAGGCCAATGGCTATGGCGGTCTCTATGGGGGATGCTCCCCGCAATTTGGGAAGCGCCGAGGCATGGAGGTTCCAGGTACCCAAACGCGGCAAATTGATAAGACTCTCCTTCAATATTTTCCCGTAGGCCATGACAAAGATCATATCGGGAGAGAGTGCTTCTATTGATTGGTGAAAGGCATCATCCAGCCTCTGGGGACGCATGAGCTCCACATTATGGGCAAGCGCCCAGGAGCTGATTTCATTGGGGATAACCTTCTGGCCACGCCCCACAGGCTTATCAACTCCTGAAACAACGACCAGCCGCTCCGACTTGGAATTGAGAAACTCAAGAAGGGGCAGGGCTATCGGGTCGGAACCCATGAAGAGGATACGCATAGACGATGACATAATCTAGCACAGCTAGGTGAAATTTACCAGCGTAACGAGAAACTATCCCTTATATGCACATCCCTTAGTTGCCTCATTTTTGCAGAATCACTCATATAAGCGCGCTTGAGAGACTTCCCGCGCGTCCATATTCTGGCTAAAAGTTCCACTGCAGCATCTGTTTCTTCTTGCGTTACAGTTCCCAAATTCGCATAGGCAATAGCCCGACGTTTGGCCTCTTTATAAACATCAACCAAATTTAGCGACAAACCCTCGGGGCTCTTGCTAAACTCGCAGATCTCCCGCTCACGGGAGTGATTAACCACGACCAAATCTGTCCCCGATATTTTGGGGTTGATCCGACCTTCTATATAGTTTGCCCACACACACGCCAATTTTAAAATACGCTTGGGGTCAGCAACCCGCAGGTTGGTTGGTACAATTGATCTTGGGCCAGCGGCTCGTCGAAACCTTACGGTATACTTTCGGTCAATAAAACTATTTAGAAAACGACAGATACGGCGCCGTTCTTTTTCATTTCTGCCACCCTTAACCTGGAATAATACAGGACAGGTATGGCCAAGATGCTCGCTAAGCAGGATTCGAACTGGATCCAAACTCATGAGCCTAGCCTACAAAATAATACCATTAAGTCAACTCTTTACTTACCTACTTAATCCCATCAGAAACTCGATATTCGTGCGGGTCTTTTTGGCACGCTGCAAGAGCATTTCCATGGCTTCCAGAGGCGTTACACCCTTCATGGCGCGGCGCAGGCCGTAGATCTTTATCAATTCGTCTGGATGATAAAGAAGTTCCTCCTTGCGGGTGCCGGACTTGTCGAGGGCGATCGCCGGGAAGAGTCTTTTGTCGACCAGCCCCCTGTCCAAGTGCAGCTCCATGTTGCCTGTTCCTTTGAACTCTTCAAAGATCACCTCGTCCATCTTGCTGCCGGTATCGATCAGTGCCGTACCCAGGATCGTCAGGCTGCCACCATTTTCGATGTTTCGGGCCGAGCCAAAGAACCTCTTGGGTTTTTGCAGGGCGTTACTCTCCACGCCTCCCGACATGATCTTGCCGGAGTTGCCGGTAAGGGCATTGTAGGCCCTGGCCAGCCTCGTAATGGAGTCCAAAAGGATAACGACGTGTTTGCCGCGCTCAACAAGCCTGCGCGCGCGCTCAATGACGACCTCGGCCGCGTGCGTGTGGCTCTGTGCCGTTTCGTCAAAGGTGGAACTGATGACTTCACCCTTGATCTGGCGCTTGAAATCGGTAACTTCCTCGGGGCGCTCGTCAACCAGAAGCACCATCAGATGCGCGTCCGGATGGTTCTCGGCAATGGCGTTCGCGATTCCCTGCAGCAGGATCGTTTTGCCGGTGCGCGGAGGCGCCACGATAAGACCGCGCTGGCCAAAACCAATCGGGGTCAACAGATCCACGATTCTCATCGAGAAATTGTCCCATTTCACGTCGGGATGGGTCTCCAGAAGAATGCGCTTCGTCGGATAGTAGGGGGTAAGCTCTTCAAAAGGAGTCACGGCCAGATTGGCCTCGGGAGAACCGCCTTCGATCGTCAATATCTTGAGTACAATCGGCATACGGCTCTCAGGCGGCTGGCCGGCTTCCGCCAGCCGAGCCGGGTGCAGTTGCACCTTGAGCGTAGTGCCGCGCTTGAGGTTGTAACGCTCCAGGAAAACGGGAGGCAGATAGGGCGAGACGGATTTAAGCCGGTAGTTCTCGACGCCAAAAACAAGAACCGGCTCGTCGCCAACACGGTCTATGACGCCTTCCGCTATAATGGCGAGTCCCTTCTGGCAGGTGTTATCGAGGATCTTTGAGAGAATCACCTCGCGCTGCGGGCGGCCTTCCATGACCACTCCCAATTCTTTGGCTTTGGCCTCCAGCTCGGCAATACCAAGCCCCAAAAGCTCATTATAATTGAAGATCTGCTCGCTCTTCACCAGTTCGAGGGCCTTGTCCTCAAGGGCCTGAAGGTTGCCCAAAATATCCCACTGGGGGAACGGCTCCGAAAAGTTATAAGTAGGCTGGACTTCGGCCACGGGCTGGGCACTTCTTTGCTCCGGTTGGGGACGATTGTTTCCGCCGTTCATGCGGTTGGGCTGATTGCCGCCATTTCGGAAATCCCGCCCATGCTGGCGGTCAAAGCGGCCATGCCCAAAGCGGCCATTGCCACGGTTGTTAAATCTGTTATTCCCACGGCGATCTCTCCAGCGGCCAAAGCCGCCCTGCTGCTGGCCCTGCTGGGCTGGATTCTGCTGATAGCCCTCTTCCGGCACATTCTCCCGTGGGGTGGCACCTTCTTCGGTAGCAGGCGCCCCTTCGGAACTCTCAACAGGTGTGGCATGATTCTCTGGGGGCATCTCCGACGGGGAGGCCTCATGGGGAACAAATTCCTCGCGTGGGGACGAAACGCTGGCAGAGCCCTCTTCTGAATGGCTCTCGCTGCGGGGCTCCCTTCTGCCACGGCCATGACGGGGCTTGGCTGCAGCGGACTCCGCGGATGGGCTCCACTCCTCGACGGGAGGCAGAGCGGCTTCGGTCATCTCGATGCGCTGCTGCTTGGGCTCTTTCCCTTCGGCAGCAGCTCTGGGCTTTCTGGGGGCCCTTATTTTGCGTTTGGGCGCGGGAGCTTCCCCGCCAGCGGCGTTTCTTGAAGATTCTTCGTCAGACATATTGGGACTGATTTAAAAGTTGGGTGTGTATCAGTTGAACCGCGTTTTGAAGAGTTGGAAGAGTGGAGTCGTTCTCGACAATAAAATCAGCGCGCTTGAGCTTTGATTCCAGTGGCATTAGAAGACCCGCAAGGGCCTCGTATTCTTCTTTCCGGCCTCCCCTCGCTTCCCAGCGCAAGAGAGCCAACTGAATGTTACAGGAACATACTACGACCCTGTCGAAGTTCTTTTCAAGCTTTTTCTCAAAAAGCAGCGGAATCTCGACCACCGCGCAGGCGGAGTCATTCTGGGCCAGGAACGCGCACCAGGACTGATTGATGATGGGATGGAGTATATCCAGCCAGCCTCCGCGAAACTCCGCGCTCTCAAGAAAACGCCCCCTGAGCTCTTCTCTGGAGGGCACATCTCCCCCGAAATGCTCTCTTAGATATTCCTGGGCATGGGACGTTCCAGCAGCTTGGCGCGCCAGCTCGTCGGAGCTAAGCGTCAGCCAGCCCAGGCGGGAGAATTCCTTCAATATTTCGCTCTTGCCGGAGGCGATCATGCCTGTAATGGCGAGTTTCATTTTTGGAGCTTCTTTTTTAACTCTTCTATCGTCACAGGGACTGCCTTGCCGTTCTCGATGTATTTGAGTACCGCTTGGGACTGTATCACACGGTTTGACCCCATCGTCAGCGGCCCTATCGCGCCAGGATAATCCTTCAGATGTCGCAGTACTTCGGCAGCTTCGGCGGTCGTTGGCTTGCGGTGGAGCTTGGCTCCGGCTGTCTCGTAGGCATAGATGACCAAATCCATCATATCGTAACCGTTACCAACGTACCCTGCCGTTGCCTTACCCGCCTCAGCCAAATACCTTTTCTTGAATTCATCGGTGGGTTGATTGCCTTCAACAAAGAAATATCCGCTGTACTTATCCAGCTTATCCAGATACGTAAAGCCCTCTATAGAAGTCACGATTCCCTTGAAGCCGCTCTGTTTTATTCTGGACAGCAATATTTCAAACTCAGGATTAAGCGTAATCAGCATATACGCATCGGGATTAAAGTCGTGAAACTTTAACAAATGCCCTCTAAAGTCAATTTCTCCCGGATTAAAATACAATTCCTTTGTTTCCATACCCAAACGTCTGGCTCGATTGGCAAAGGCTTCCGCCCCAGCAATCGCCCCCTGCTGGTAGAAATACATTACAGCCACCCGCTTGACTCCCAAGCCATTGAGAGTCCGGGCCATCAGCTCTGCCTGGGAAACGGGTTGCGTGCAATGAATAAAGGCCAACGGGTCGTCTGCTATTTTGGCAAACCAACTGGAATTAATAACCAGACGTCTATCTTTTGCCGCCAGAGGAGCGATTGCAGCCCCCGGACCGGCCCAAATATCAAAAATAACATCACATTTATCGACGCTCACCAGCTTATGATAGGCCAGTACCGAGCGCATCTGGGTTCCGGCATCATCCTCGACAATCATCTTGTAGTCGAATAGCGATTGCCTGGAGTTTTGTTCTTTCAGCCTTAGCAACGCTCCATCACAAAATTGGTCGCCGCTTACCGAACAGTCTCCCGAGATGCTAAAGATACCGCCTATCTTCACTGCCTCCTTGTCCTGCGCTCCACATACTCCCAGTACTGTGACCAACGCCAGTACGCCTATAACCAGTCTCCTCATAAAAAAACACCTATTCGGTGGTGATCTTCATATTCTTGAGCCTCTTGCCCACGGCCTGGGAAAGCTCCTCTTCCAACTTGTGACCGAGCGCCTTCATCTCGGCCTGATGCAGATGCAACTGGTCGCGCATACGGTTGTCGATCGAGGCCGAAATGGAGCGCAGATCGTTCTCCAAAGAGGCCTGACGGGCGCAGATCTCCTCCAGCGTCTTGCGGATCTGCCCATTGACCGCCTCCTGGGCCGCAAGAAAATTCTGCTGTTGCGACAAGAGCATACCCAAAGTCTGCGTCTGCGCGTCGGTCTGATCCTTTTGGAACGCCGCCGCCGCCTGCTCCTGGCGGGCGGAGGTCTCTATCATCATGGTGGCGATCCGCTCGCTGAAGGCACGAAGGTTTTCAAGAAGCGACACCTGCAGGGATCCCTTGTCCTGCTTGTCGATAGCCTCGCGGATTGCCTGCAACTGTACCATCGTAGCCTGGGCGCGGCCGGATTGGGAGGCTTCAAGCCGTTCGATGATCCTTGCGGACTCCTCCCCTATCTTGCCTACGCCTTCGGAAATACACGACGCCATCTCTTTGGAGAGTTTGGCGTTTGTTTCGCGCGTAATGCGCTCCCAGTCAGCAAAGGAGACAAGAGAGCTGACCCGCTGGTATATCTGCGCCGTGGCGTCCGTCAAGCGCCTCTCCAGCAGGCCCTGCAGGGAGCCCATCGCCTCCTGCTGCGACTTGCTGAGGGCGTCATGCAGCATGGTGGAGGAGGTCATCAGCCTCTCCTCAAAAGCCTCAGCCGTAACGAGCTTCTGCAGTTTCTCCTCAAGAATATTCTTCACTTCGGCCGACAGCCCGTCCACCGAATGCAGTTGTCCCTCAATGCGGTCTCCGATGGAGTTCTGCGCCTGCCACAGGGCCGCGTCCAGATCGCTCTTCTTGATGGAGCTCTCCTGGAGGCGCGTCCATACGCTCTGACGATCAGCCCATTTGCGGATCTCACGCGCCTCGTAGCCGGAAAGTTCCTCGGCAAAAAGCTGTCCAAGTCTGGCAACGGCGTCCGTATAGCCCTGCCGCAGCACCGTGGATTCGTCCGCTACTGTGCGTGTTATTTTGTCAGAAAGTTCAAGCAGCCTGGCGCGCAAAAGCTCCTCCACTATCTCGGTCGTCACCACGCGGGCCACGATCCCCTCTATGGCACCCTGAACCCCGCCGCGAACCTTTTCTATCTGCTGATCCAGCTCCGCTTTTGAGGGCAAATCCTTGAGCGCTCCTTTGTTGCTTTCCAGCGCGTTTGCCACGGCGATCTGCAACTTATCGGCAATCTCGCTGACCACACGCACGCTTGCACTCTCCACTCTGGCGCCAATCCTCGTTTCAAGGGGCTCCACATTCTCGCGGAGAAGTTCCTCTATCACCTCGGTTGTGGCAATTTTTCCGACAATACCGTCCGCCCCGTTCTTGATGCCCGCCCGCACCTGATCTATCTGCAGATCGAGTTCGGCCTTCGACGGCAGCTCCTGGAGGTTACCCGTATGAGAGGAGAAAGCCTCCAATAGCCCGGAGCGGAGCCGCTCTGATATCTCCTGAGAGGTTCTGCCGTGGAGTACGTGCGCCTCGTGGACTGTTATGGCCTGACGTGAGCCATCAGAAAGCTTCTCCCTGAGCGCGTTGAGGTCGAGCTCCAGCTTGGCCACCAGCAGGGACTGTCGGGCCTCCAGCTCGCGGACAACCCAGTGGGCGCTCTCTGTGCGGGCCAACTCGTCGGCCAAAAGAGTCTCTATGGAACCGGAAGCGTTCTCGTCCACGCTCTTCCATTCCCGCACTTTCGGGGGCAGTTCCTCCTGCAGAATCCTGATGGCGTCGGCCTCCTGCCCCTCAAGCCTTTTAAGGCAGGCCTTGCGGAAGCTCTGACGGATGGATTCCTTCAGTTTGGAGATATCGGCTACCGTCGCAGGCATGGCAAATTTTTAGTATTAGTTATCCCAGATAGCAAGCACTAACTGCTCACGCCACGCACTGAAGTACGTGGCTACACTCGAACCGTCCGGGTAAACCGGACTTGTCTGGTAGACATTGAAGGACATATGGTCTGGCCAAGTATTCTTTGGAGGAAAAACAAACCAGTCCCGCTCGTCGGGACGATCCGGGCAATAGCCACGGAGTTCAGTCCGTGGCGAAAGGCCTATTGCTTCAGGAGCAACAGGTCGTCGCGGCGATCCTGGGACATCTGTTCCTCGGAGCCGTGTTTGGTGGCCTCCAGGTCGCCTTTGGAGACCGTGCCGATGCGGGACTCCTCCACGCCCAGGCTCTGCAGGTACTCTTTGGCGGCTTTGGCGCGGCGGTCACCCAGACCGAGGTTATACTCGGCGGTGCCCCTCCAGTCGCAATGCCCCTCGATGAGAACCTTGCGGGTGGAATTGGTCTTCAGATACTCGGAAGCCTGCTGGAGCTTGGCTCTCTCGGAGGCCTTGATGGTGGCGCGGTCAAAATCGAAAAAGACGGAGGGAAGCACCCCGCGCTCAAGGTTGGCGTCATCGATCGCGCCGAAGTTGCTGTCGCGGGACTGCAGCCCCTGGGCGGCCAAACTGTCGCCGTTAACGGCATTCCCTGTCGCGTTGTCGCCGGCGGCGGAGTCACTGTAGGAGGAGCGCAGAACCGTGTCGGAGGCGGAGGGGGTCTGGCGGTGTTGGCAGCCTGCCGTCAGCAGGGCCAGGGTGGCAATCGAGAGCACAAAAAGAGTGTTGCGCATATGGCTAGAGTCTAATGACGAAACGCCTGGCGAGTCAAGGGGATGTTCCCCTTGTAAAATCCGTTTACTTTTCAGCTACCCGGGGGTAGAAAGAAGTAAACGGTATTCCCCACCCCCGCACTAAAGTACGGGGCTATTCTTCGGATCGTCCTGATAAACAGGACTGGTCTGTTAAACCACGAGAGACTGGCGTGAGAGCCAGAATATCTTTGAGAGTTGTCAGACAAGTCCGGCCTGCCCGGACGATACGGGTGTAGCACCGGAGTCATAGTCCGCCATAGCCTTGTGCGAAGGCTGGATCAGTCCGGGGATTGCAGCCTGCGGTACTCTCCTTCTTAAACCATGTGTTTACTTTTCGGCTCCTTGGGGGGAGAAAAAAGGAAACAGGGGTTAGGCTAAGCCAGCCTCAGAAACTCTTTCGTACTCTTGACCCGCGCAAATCCCAGTCCCATGAAATCCGCAACTGCTTTTCTCACCTGTTTTTCGTTCATCGTCTGCGTCCCGGGGGTTCCCGTCGCGTCGATGACGAAGTCCACGAAATAGTCCAGGTCATGCGCGTCACGGGCGGCCGACTCGCAGCAGAAGTTGGTCATAAATCCCGTGATGGCCACGGTATCAACGTGAAGCTTCCTGAGCTTCGCGTCCAGCCCTGTCCCAACAAAAGATGAGTAGCGGTTTTTCCTGACCTCAATACGCGCTTTGGGCAGATACAAGCCCTTGTCGTACCCAATCTCGGCAGAGCCTTCCTTGAAATTAAAGTCCGCGGCAGCCTCTCCCATGTAGTCGAACATCCGACCCAAATCGGAGCCGTTCTTCTTGTGAATATGCCGGATATAGAATACGGGCAGGTGCTTTTTCTCGAACGCCTTTACGATGGAGTTGATCCGGCTGATCGTTCCCCGGCAGTCTGGGCAGTAGAGCTCCGAGGACTTATCGGTGTAGCACTTCTGGGCGTCAATGACAAGGAGGGCAAATTTGTGCGGCATAGGTCGGTTCTAACGTTTGAAGGCCATCAGGTCGAGAGTAGAATCGGTTGACTAAATCTGAGCCCATCGCCTCGGATTTCAATCCGAGGCGATGGGTCTTTCAGACATTGCGGCGCTTTCCTCTCCCGACAAGTCGGGCTCGCCGCGACGCTAACGTTTTAATAATGTTTCGGGATTGTCCGGCGTCGCGGCGGGCCCGAAGAGCACGGATAGTGACGCAACCCAGCGTAAGCTGGGATCAGCCCGCCATTTTAATGGTGGGTATGCAAGGCCTACAGAAAATACTTCTCTTGCGCCGGGGTAACAGGCATCCCAACCCTGCGCATCACCAGCAAGAAGTCCTCCCAGACCACCCTTTTGGCGGCGTTGGTATTGTTGCGCAGCAGATAGGAGGGGTGATAGGTCACCATGACAGGCGTCCCGTTGAATTCAAAGAATTTCCCCCTCACATCCCCCATCCGGCGGTCGGGATCCTCCCCCAGAAGCCCCGTGCAGGCCGTCGCTCCCAGCGCCACGATAACCTGCGGCTTTATGACATTTACCTGTGCCTTGAGGAAGGGAATGCACTTGGCCATCTCCTGAATGGTCGGCGGGCGATTGCCGGAAGTCATATCATCCTTCTCGGGACGCCAGTTCAATATGTTGGCGATATAGACATCGGAGCGTTTGACGCCCATAGCCTCTATTATTTTCGTTAAGAGCTGTCCCGCTCTGCCCACAAAGGGTTCGCCCTGCTGCTCTTCCTCGGCTCCGGGGGCTTCTCCGCAAAAGAAAATCGGGCTATCAATGTTCCCCACGCCAAAAACAGGTTGGACGCCCGCACGCACGTGGCTTTTGACTTCCGGATCGTTGAGCACCCTGTCGCGAAGCCACGCCCACTGGCTCTTCTTGTCGCCTGAGGGCAAGGGGAGAGCTTCTATGGCGGTAATATCTATTTTGGCGGAGAGCATGGTGGATTCTGGGGTACGCTGGACGGCCTTTGACCTGGAGGTGGAAAAAGATCTTACCGACCCCAAAGGGGGTACAGGGGCACCAGCCCCAATAATATTCACCCCGCCCTGAGGGCGGGGCAAGGGGTGGGTGGAAGAATCCGGCTGCGACGGCGCTTGTTCTGCGGGAGTACCCAAAATCGCGCGCAACCTTTTGCTCTGCTCCGGAGGAATCGAAAGCGTCCGCACCCCCGCGCTTCTGAGCATGATGAGATGCTCCCTAAGGCTTTCCCGCGGCATCGATCTTCCCTTCTTTGACCAGATGTTCCACCAGCTTTCTTTTGATGGCGTAGGGTTTCAAATCTATCTGGGGAACTTTGAAGAGGGGCACCACTTCGGCGATGTAGAGCCCACGCTGTTTGATCCACTCCTCCGAATACTCCGGACCTTCCCCACTGCCAACGACCCCGCTTTGATATTCACAGAGGATGTAATATTCTTCTTTGACTTCGAACTTCAGACGGGCAAACTCCCTGCCCACCTTGACGTGCACGCCCGCCTCCTCAAAGATCTCCCGCTGCAGACATTGCTCCACCGTCTCGCCAATCTCGCGGCCGCCTCCGGGAAAGACGTAGTACTGGATCTCCCCGCCCTGCGCGTCCTTCCTGATCCGATGCATCAGTAGGATCCCGTCAGGGTGCATGATGATCCCTTTCGCCTTTTGCAGCGGATCCTTTTTAGTGCCAACGCGCTCGTCCATAGAGAGAAAGGGGAAGATACCGGCCGCCCGAGCTTTCCTTCAGGGCCAGCTCGCCGATCTCGATATCCCCGGCTTTAAGACTATCAGTTTTAAGGAGGCTATCAAGCGTCAATGCCGAGGCCTCCAGATTGTACATGGTCAAAAGCAACATTCTGCGGTTTGGGCTGAGCACTTTCGCGCAGGCGTCCAGCAAATCCGCAATTTTTTCTATCTTCCACAGCTCGCCTTTCGGTCCGCGGCCAAAAGAAGGCGGATCCAAAAGGATGGCCTCATAACGATTGCCCCGCTTCTCCTCGCGTCTCAGATAGGTCATCGCGTCCTCCACAATCCAGCGGATGGGCGCGCTTTCCATCCCGCTCAAGCCTGCGTTCTCTCGGGCCCACTCAACCGCAGGGCGGCTGGCGTCTACGTGGGTCACCCTGCAGCCGGCTTGGGCGGCAACGAGGCTCGCCGATCCCGTATATGCGAAGAGATTGAGGAGATTATCCCCCGGCTTCATGGCACTTTTGATAGCGCGCCAGTGCGGCTCCTGTTCTGGAAAGAGTCCTATGTGCTTGGACTCCTGTGAAGCGTGCAGGTCAAACTTGAGCCCCTCTCGTTCCAAAAAGAACTTTTCGAAGGGTTTGTTCCATCTCTCGTTCTCATCGCAGACCGCCTCGGCCTTCTGCCAGAGCGCCGGATTGGATTTCCTCCACAGGGCCTTGGGCTCGGGACGGATGAAGATCTTTTTCCCCCACCGCTCCAGTTTCTGGCCGTCCCCCGAGTCGATCAGCTCAAACTGGTCCCACTGGGGGCTTTCCACCCTTATTTCGGGCAATCTCCTGGAGGAGTTTGTATTTACTGTAGACTTCTCCTGCATTATGGAAGGCTATTCTAAACCCAAGAGAGCCGTCGAGCCAGCCTGATTTTAGACAATAGCCGCGAAAGAACTTCCAGACCGCGCGGGGCCAGGCGGCAGGTGGCCTTGCCCCTTCGCTCAAGGCCTGGTGCGCCCAAAGCTCCGCGTAACGCCGACTGCGCCTCTCCAGATCCTCCCAGTCTCTGAAGGAATGGTGCTCGACGATACCCGGCAGGGGAGAAACTTGTCCTGTCACCGACACCGACTCGTGAACCTGCCGATCATCCATCGCATAGCCGTCCTTTGGGAAAACCCGCAAGACCCAGTCCGGGAACCAGTCCCCATGACGGACGCGCCGGCCTTCAAAGACGACCTGGCGACAGACGCTGTAGCCCCCGACCTCCCTCATCAGACCGACGGCATCGAGGGCGCGCACCGTCTCTTCAGGAAAGATCTCGTCGGCATCCAGCCAGAGGATCCATGACTGCCTTGCCAGGCTCCAAAGCGCCTTGCGGCTCCTGGAAAATCCCATCCAGGGACCTTCAAAAACGGTCACGCCCATTTTTTTGAGCAGTTCCTGCGAACCGTCGGTGGAACCGTTGTCATAGGCGATGATCTCGGGGACTTTCCCGATGAAGGGCGCTATGCTTCTCTCAAGACGATCGGCCTCGTTTTTCACGAGCAGGCAGACGGATATGGGGGGAAGGGAGGACATTATGAAAGAACATTCTGTCTAAAATCAACTTGTTGCGGTGGAATACCTATTGAAATACCATAAGTAGAGGCCTCATCATATTCCTCTTTCCTATGACGATCCACATAGAATATCTTTTGAGGGAAAATAATATAATGATGAGTGGCATTTCTCCAATCGGCATACCAATTATCCCTGCGCCAAGCTCCCTTATACAACACCCTTTCAATGAGCTGTGGTCTAAGCTCTTCCGTCAGTAATTTGGCCCGCTCCGCCGGAACTTTTACTGTATGCAGAGTCCACTGCTTCAGCCACGGTTGTTTGTTACCAGGCTCCATAGCCTTTACCCGGGTGGCAGTAATCTCAAAGCTTTTTAAGATTGAGAGATCCTTCAGCGATTCTTCAATAATAACACCCGTAAAATCTTCCATATTTACTTCCCCTTCTCCACTTCCCTGAAGATCTCCCGGAGCGCCGCGATCTCCTTTTCCACCGTAAAGCCACCCACCGTCCGCGAGATCTCCTCAGGGGTCAGCGGCGGCGGATTATCAAGCCAGGCTGCCGCCTCGACAAGATCCTTGTCCTGCGCGGAGAGGATAAAGCCGGTTTGTCCGTGGCGGATGAGCTCCGCGGCGCCATTCTGACGAGTCGTAACCACCCGGATCCCGCACGCAAGCGCCTCCATCACCGAACTGCTGCACGGATCATAGAGAGTCGGCAGGACAAAGACATCGCAGGCGCGGTAGTAGTCCGGCATATTGTCGACCTGTCCGACATGGAGAACGCCCCGCGGGAGTCTTCCCTTCCCTTTTCCCACCACCACCAGACGGGCACCGGAGAGCTTCGCGATCTCGAACGCCTGTTTGAAGCCCTTGCGCTTCCAGCCGTTCCCCATGAAGAGAACCAGCTCGCCATCTTCGGGAAGCTTCAGGCGGCGACGGGTGGCCTGCTGGTCTTCGCCTTTGGGGAAGATGGGGGAGAACTTTTTCATATCGAGGCCGTTTCTCACCACGCGGATCTTCGGCGCGCAGGTCGGATAATACTGGCTGATCTCCTTGCGCACCATCTCGGAATTGGCGATGATGACCTTCGCCGCCTTGAAGCTCTTTTCGTCCAACTTGGGCGCGATCATGTGAAAAAGATTCAGGGAGATTCCTGCCAAAAGACGATAACGCTTGTGGACGCCGTCGCCCGCACGGAAGATCTCCGCCGAAGGGCCGCGCTCCAGGCTCAACGAGAGCGCCTCCGGATGCGCGGCTATCTCGCGGTCTGCCCGGCGGGCAAAGCGCATGGCCTTCAGCCAGCTGGGGCCAAACTTGAGTCCCTTCTCGCTGACCGTGATCACCAGCCGGTTGCCTTCCAGGGCTGCCTTGTATTTGGCAAAGACACGCTCAGCCCCGCCCGGACCACCCAGCCCGCGGCGTATCAAGATGATGGAACGCTCCCCTGCCATGACTAAAGAGCTTGCCAGACAACCGGCTGCTTGGCTAGAATAAACGTCTTCAGTCGGTAGGATATCCAAGTGGCTAAAGGACGCTGACTGTAAATCAGTTCCGCTCTGCGGTTCGCTGGTTCGAATCCAGCTCCTACCAGATTTTCTTTCATGAATGGAAGAAAAGTTGCTGCACCGTGGTCCGAAGGCAGAGGCGGGCAGTTCCGATTCCTCTTAATACGACTGCGCCCAGATGGCCGCCTGTTTGCCGTTGATTTGTTTATCCAAAGGATGACAGCGAACCGTAACGCCAAACTTCTCTCTCATCTTTTCTTCCAGGCCTTCGAAGCCTTCCCAGGGGGTGATCGCAAAGCCCGGCGTGCCGGACTTCTCGGCGCAAGCAAAGAACTTCTCCAACTCCTCAGGGGTCGAGACCTCCTTTGTATTGTCGGTTTGAAACTTCAGCGCCCTGGCATACATCGCGTCGCGGATGGAAACAAGCGTCCTGGAGATATTCGCAACAAAGTCGGCCTGCGAGGAGGCACTCTTTGCGCCTGTCTCGTCACTGCGAATCGAGTAGACAAGGTTGCCGCTTGCCACGTCGCGGGGTCCGATCTCAACACGCACGGGCACGCCCTTTTTGATCCACTCCCAGTTCTTGGTGCCGCCCCCGATATCGCGGGTATCCAGCTCCACGCGAATTGGCGAACCAAACGTGCTCTGCGACTCCAATTTGTGTTTAAGCTCTTGAGCGGCCTTGAGGACGCTCTCGCGGCTTTCGGGCTTGCTCAGGATGGGCAGAATGGCAATCTGCGCGGGAGCCACAGGAGGAGGCAGGATAAGGCCGTTGTCGTCGCTGTGAACCATGATCATGGTGCCGATCAGGCGGGTGGAGACACCCCAACTGGTCGTCCACGCGTGGGCCTCTTTGTTATCGCGGCCCACGAATTTGATTTCATTGGCCTTGGCAAAGTTCTGTCCGAGAAAGTGGGAGGTGCCGGCCTGTATGGCCTTCTTGTCCTGGGACATGGCCTCGATGGCGTAGGTCTCCACTGCACCAGCAAATCTCTCAGATTCCGTCTTGGAACCGTGAATCATGGGAACGGCCAGGAATTCTTTTGCAAAGTCAACATACACCTCCAGCATCTTCATTGTCTCGGTGACAGCCTCCTGAGAAGTTTCGTGGGCGGTGTGCCCCTCCTGCCAGAGAAACTCGGACGTGCGCAGGAACATTCTCGTGCGCATCTCCCAGCGTACGACGTTCGCCCACTGGTTGATGAGAAGAGGCAAGTCGCGATAGGACTGCACCCACTTGGAGAAAGAGGCCCCGATGATCGTCTCGGAGGTGGGGCGCACCACCAGGGGCTCTTCGAGCTTGGATTTGGGATCGGGAATGAGGCCACCCTGGCCGTCGGAGACGAGCCGGTGATGGGTGACAACCGCGCACTCCTTGGCAAAACCCTCGACGTGCTTGGCCTCGCGGGTAAAGTAATTGAGAGGAATGAAGAGCGGAAAGTAGGCGTTCTTGTGGCCTGTCAGCTTGATCTGGCGATCCAGCTCACGCTGGATCAGTTCCCAGACACCATAGCCCCAGGGCTTGATCACCATGCAGCCGCGCACATCGGAGTTGTCCGCCATGTCGGCGGCGCGCACGACCTGCTGATACCATTCCGGAAAGTTTTCCGCGCGGGTTGGCGAGATGGCGGTGGCGGGTTTTGGGGAGGGCGCGCTCATAGTGGTAGAAAGCCCCAGTCTAGGTGATTGCCGGGGAAAAGGCCAGAAGGAAGTGGGGTTATATAAATTACATTATCCCCTTCAGCTTGAAATGCAGCTTGGCGTATTGGGACATCGCTTCGGGACCAAGTTTCTCGCGCAGTTTGGCAAACTGCTTCTGGGCCTCAAAGCTCGCGCCCTTCATGAGCCTCTCCCCGGCCTTTTCCGACAAATTCCGCATCCCCCGCAGGAACCCCGCGCGAGCCACGACTGAAGCCGCCGCCACCACCGGATCGCTCTCGGCCTTCGTCCGGCGCCTTAACTCAAAATCCGGACGCTTTAAATACTCGTCCACGTTGTCGCGCTTGGCATACTGGTCGAGGAGTCCCCACGGGGCATCTCTTTCGCTCAAGGCATCCCCCAGAGAGCGCGAATGCAGCCACGAAAGCAGCCTGTTGAGATTCGCCCCGGGCTTGCCCATCAGCTCGTTGTATTTCTCCATTGAACAGGCGGCTGTCGCCACGGCCACTCCCTTCATCCCGCGGATGATCTTTTCGAGCTTCATGATCTCGCCATCGGAGATCCTCTTGCTGTCGCGGATGCCGACCTTTATGAACTCCCTTACCTGATCGCCGCCAGCCACCACACTAGCCGTTACCAGAGGGCCAAAGACATCGCCCTTCCCCGCCTCATCGCAACCGGCGTGCAGCTCGTACCATTCGGGGTGATGAACGTCATCGTAACCCAGGAGCGCCTCGCCCGTCACCTCCGGTTCGAGAATGTTTTGGACAAACTCCTCGGTATTTTTGCCCTGCACCACCAGCTTGCCGCTCTCGTAGGCTGTTACCTGGACCTTGTTGCCCTCGTAGGAAAAGCGCGCGTAGGGAACGGCCTTCTCGTACCAGAGACGTTTTTCGAGCGCGGCCTTTAGCTTGGCGGCCTGTTCAGGGGTAATTTTCAGGGTGTAGAGAGTCTGCGGTTTGGGTCCAGCGTCGGCTTCATCGGAGGATCTCTTGCCTTTGAAATTCATTTGAGGGAAAATATGGCAGGTAAGATGAAAGAGTTCAATACAGGAGAATTTAAAAAAAGGCTGCTAAAATGGTTCGCGGCAAATAAAAGGGCGTTGCCGTGGAGAACGGGATCGGGGTGCACCCACCACCCCCTACCCGCCCCAACCGCAAGGAGTCTTCAAGGTACAGTGGGGCACACAGGGGGCCGCAGGCCCCCGTCCAACACCCCCGCCCAGAGGGAGGGGGAAAGGGGGGTGGGTGCTATGCAAAGGGCATACGCTGACAGTCTGTCCGATACTGTTAAACGCGATCCTTATTCCGTTGTCGTCAGCGAAGTCATGTTGCAACAAACACAGGTAAATACAGTTCTAAAATACTACGACAACTGGATGAGACTCTTCCCGACCTTTGATGCCCTCGCAAAAGCCCCCTTAGAGAAGGTTCTGAAAGCCTGGCAGGGAATGGGGTACTACACGCGCGCCAGAAATCTAAAGAAACTCGCGCAGGCCGTGATGAAGGAACGCCACGGGGAATTGCCGCGGGACGTGGAGGATCTTGACGCGCTGCCGGGAATCGGCAAATACAGCGCGCGCAGCATCGCAAGCCTGGCCTTTGATGTTCCTGTGGCCTGCGTAGATGGAAATATAGTGCGGGTCATTTCGCGGCTACTGGGGATAGACAAGCCATTTAAAAGCTCAAGCGCGGCAATGCCGGAGTTTCAGGAGAATGCCGATCAACTTCTGAATCAAAAACATCCCGCACTTCACAACGAGGCCATGATGGAATTCGGCGCGCTGGTATGCACCAAGGCAAATCCGTCCTGTGCAAGCTGCCCCATGAAAGGCCTATGCAGGGGACACGCGCTGCGGATCGCGGAAAAACTCCCGCGCTTTGAGCCGAGGAAGACCGAGGAAAAGATCGTCAGGCGGGCTTGGATATACGACGGGGACAAAATCCTGTTGCAGCAAAGTCACCCGGGAAGATCGGCCGCGACAGGAAATTTATACGGGCTTTGGGAGCTGCCGACGCTTGAAGCGCTCGGCGTCAGGAGGCCGGGCAAAGAGCTTTTAAGAAAACACCGCGGCATCACCAAATACAAAATCACGGAGATTATCCATCGGGTCGGGACAGGACAAGCCGCCTCAGGCGGCAAGAGGCTGCGTTGGATAGGCAAAAGGAAGCTCGCGCAAATTCCGCTCTCTGGACCGCACGGGAAGTGGATCCGGGAGTTGCTAGATCATTAGCTCTTCACCAATTCGCCATATTTGGGACGCAGGGTCTCAAGCAGGCTGCGTTGGGGGTTCCTTAGAAATTCGCCGACCATCCTCTCGCAATCGCGGACTTTGAGCTGCCTGGCAAGATGTTTGATCTCGGGGATGCTGCGGAAGTTCAAACTGAGCTTGCGCAAACCCAGGCCGACAAGCATCGGCAGGTATACGCCGTCGCTGGCCACCTCACCGCAGAGAGATACCTCCAGTTTTCTGGACCTCGCCGTATCGATGATCTGCTTGAGGGTCCGCACGACTGCCAAATGGGAGGGCTCGTACAGATAGGCGATCCTGTCATTCACCCGGTCGCAGGCCAGCAGATACTGGATCAAATCGTTCGTGCCGATGCTCACAAAACTGCAGTGCCGGGCAATCTGATCCAGCGTCAGCGCCGCGGAGGGAACCTCTATCATGGCGCCAATGGGAATATTCCTGGCGTACGAAATGCCCAGTCCGGAGAGTTCTCTTTTGGCCTCGTCCAAGACGTTGATGGCCTCCAGAAGCTCCCCCACCCCGCTGATCATCGGGAACATGATGCGGAGATTTCCGCGCACGCTCGCGCGGAGAAGTGCGCGCAACTGCGCCTTGAAGAGCGTGCGGTTCTCCAGGCAAAAACGGATGGCGCGGTAGCCCATGAAGGGATTTTTCTCATTGCGATCGAAATATTTGCCCAGCTTTTTATCCCCGCCCAGATCGAGCGTGCGGATGGTCACGGTTCTGCCGGAGAAGGCCTCCAGCAATTTTCCATAGGAGAGCGTCTGGAACTCCTCTTCGGGAAATTTTTCCTGGCGCAGGAACATATACTCGGTGCGGAAAAGACCGATCCCCTCCGCCCCGCAATCCAGAGCCGCGGGCGCTTCATCGGGAGACTCCACGTTGGCCTGGACCTCCAGGCAGACGCCATCGCGCGTCTTTGCCCGTTCTTTGGCTGACGATTTCCAGTTTTCGCGCAGACGTACCCACACGCCGCTATCACGGCCATGCGCGCTTAAGGTGGTTTCCGAAGGATAGATAAAGGCCTCGCCAAGCCCGCCGTTCACCAGAAGCGGCACACCGGTCTTGACCGCTCCCAAAATGCCGCGCGCGCCAACAACGGCGGGAACCCCCAGAGCCCGGGCAATGATTGAGGCGTGTCCCGTGCGCCCCCCAAACTCGGTGACAACCGCCATGACCTTGCCGGACTCCAGGAGCGCGGCCTCGCTGGGGCTGATATCACGCGCCACAAGTATCGACGGCGTCTCCATCCGGTAGGTCAGCGGTAGATTCTTCCCCAGCAGATTGTGTATGAGCCTGCGGGAGACGTCCTTGATGTCTGCCACCCTCTCCTGGATAAAGGTATCCTCCACTTTCAGAAAGGCATCGATGTATCTTTTGGCAACCGTGTAGAAGGCCTGTTCCACGTTGCAACGGCTTTCTTTCATAAAGCCGAGGGTCTCCTCTATGATGGCGCGGTCTTCAAGGACCAATAGATGCGCGTCAAAGATCGCTCCGCTCGACTCTCCCACACGTCTGGTGAGTTCAGCCCGCAGTCCCAACAGCTGCCGACGCGTCTCCATAATAGCCTGTTCGAAACGCGCAATCTCGCTATTTACCTGTGCAGGGGCTATCTGGTAGCTGGGGACGGCCACCTCTTCCTGCGTCAAGACAAAGGCCGACGCATTCGCCACCCCAGCCGAAGCGGGAATGCCTTTGAACTGCAGCTCTTGGGCGGGGGTAGTCACACGTGTAAACGGAAGCTTTGAGGGATAAGCTCCGCTTCTAGCTTGAGACAGAACCCTCTCCTCTTCAAGCCTAACTTGACAGTATATGGCCTGATTGGTATGTTTGATCCATTTATGGCAGAGAGAAGCTTTGTGATGGTAAAGCCCGATGGGGTTAAACGCGCGCTGGTCGGAGAAATCGTTTCCCGGCTTGAGAGAATCGGTCTGAAATTGGAGGCTATGAAGATGATGAGCGCCACCAGGGAACTGGTTGAGAAACATTACCCAGCCACCCCGGAGCTGATGAGCCGCATCGGCAACATAGCAGTCCGCAATTTTACCGAAGTCGGAAAACAGGGTGAAATCATGAAGGTCTTTGGCAGCGAGGAGCCCGAGAAGATGGGGGCGAAGATCCGCCAGTGGCTTGTCGATTATATCATGATGGGGCCCGTGGTTGCCATGATTTGGAGCGGGACGTCTGCCATCAAGAATGTCCGGCGCATCACGGGGCCGACGGTTCCAGCCGAGGCTGCACCGGGCACGATCCGCGGGGACTACTGCATCGAGACGGCGGTATCGGCGAACATGGAGTATCGGGGGCTGTACAATCTGGTGCACTCATCCGGAAATGCCGCGGAGGCGGAGGAAGAGATCAAGCTGTGGTTCCCGGAGTGGAAAAATAGGGCAGACAATAAGATCATTTCATAAGGATACCGATATTGCCTTATCATCACTGCTATCTCACTGTTTTACAGTGAAGATTAGTGCTTTATTGCTTAATTATATCGGGGCGTGGACATTCTTGGATGGGACGTGGCGTACTTTCCCCGATACGGTTCTCCAGCGCTTGTCGTGGAGAAATAAAATGTCAGAGAACAATTTTTCAGTCAGGCGGTATTATAGCAGAAATTTGGGAGGGGGCTCGATCGGTGAACGCACTTTGTTCTGAGCAAGAGATCTTGGAAAAATTTGTATCAGTGCATTGCAAACGAGTTTTTGTCCTTTACTTACTGTTAGGTATATGTTACCTTATAGTTCTCACGTATTAAACTTATGGACTTACTTATAGACACTTACGGTACTAAGATTGGCACCACGGGCGAACGCATCGCCCTCTCGTTTCCCGATATAAAGGAGAAGAAGGAATATCCCATTCGTCGACTGGACAAGATAGTCATCCTACGCCCGGCGTCCCTGACCACGCACGCAGTTCAATTGGCTCTTGCCCACGATGTCGATATTGTATATCTCGGCGCTTTTGGCAGACCAATGGGGCGATTTTTTTCCAGCGAACCGAAGGGACTGGCCAGTATTAGGAAGTCCCAATTGGAAATCTCGAACAGCCACGAGAAATCATTCGATCTCGCAAAAGTGTTGGTCCAAGGCAAATGCGCGAACCAAATCAGCTATATTCGTTATCTGGGCTATCAATACAAGAGGGATTTCTCCGTGGAGCTGCTTCAAGCCCAGACAATCTTTGATTCGATTGATTTTTTGTCCGTCAGCGATAAGGGCAAAGAACAGCTCTTGGGCATGGAGGGCTATATCGCTGATCGATATTTCAGCTGTCTGAAAAAATTGTGCCGGTTCCCCGGACGAGCGCCACAGGGACATGACAAATACAATAGTATGCTTAACTACGGTTACGGGATACTGTACAATGAAGTCGAACGCGCGTGCCTTTATGTGGGACTTGACCCGTACGTTGGCCTGTACCACACCGAACGGTATGGCAAACCTGCTCTTGTCTGCGACCTTGTGGAAGAGTTTCGCGTGCCTATTGTTGATGCCGCCCTGTTTCCTATTTTTGCCGATAAACGCGTCAAATCGGAATTCTTTGAGCAAAACAAAGAAGGTCAAAATCAGCTTTCGGCGGCAGGCAAAGGCATTGTCGTCGAGGCTGTCTTCAAGAATCTAAATGCCAATGCTCAGTGGAAGAAGAAGAGATGCTCTCTAAAACGGATTATTGAAGAACAAATTCGTTTTTTGGCGCGTTATTTTATTGGTAGGGAAACCCGGTATAAAGCCTTTGACGTCGTCGATTTGCTTTCCTCCCATGAATAATTTCCCCTTCTTTGTCCTGATTGGATGGGAGACACGTAACCGGAGGTGTCTCAACAGGGCAAGAGTATGGTGCAGAGACTACGGGCTTATGCAGTTATCCCACCGCGTATTCATCGGAAAGTTATACGCCAAAGAAAGAACAAAATTTGAGTCGAAATTGAAAAGCCTGCTTACGCGCAAGACGGACAGATTTTTTTGCGTGTATTTGTGTAAATCCTGTGTGGAAGAGAGTACACTCCCCTCACCATTGGTTGAAAAACTAACCAAGCAACCCCTCTCGTTTGAATTAGTCCAAGCATCTTAGTTGTTGTTATGACGAGTCTTAATATATAGTATTATTTACCGCCTTTAAAAAAGGAGCTACTGCAACTTACCGTATCGGCTGGGACGTGTTGGTGGCCTTTCCCACTTTTATCGCGCTTTGCTTTCTTAGTGGGGTTATAGCGGACTGGATTATCTCGGCCGAGAATCATACGAGTGGCGCCTTAGTAATAACGTTGGTATGGTTAGGGGCAAAGATGGTGGAGCACATTCTCGATACAAATGGCGCTTTTCTGGAAGAAAAATGGCGTGAATCGAACGAGGCCGCTCACCGAGATCGCGCCAGGACCTTGTATGTAGGCACACTTGCGGTGGTGGCTGTCCCTTACATATGTTTTCACTCGTATTTTGGTTGCGGATGGGATCTGCCCGTCATAGTTGCCGCTTGTGTTGTCTTAATAGTGGCAGGGGTTTTTCCTCGTATTTGGACATGCCTTTGGGACTGCGAAGCGCATTTTGCGAAGGCACAGGTTGATAAAGTTGTCCGTGAGTACTGTACACGGAGTCTGTTATTGACGCAGGAGCAGGCGACTCCTGATGAGATTGCGAGGGCACCACGCGATGAAGTAGAGAGGGCCTCAGAGCTTGTGACTGAGAGCCTTCTGGCTCTGCAAACATTTAAGCCTATTCACCACCACGAGCGAGTTCCTGGTCTGACTGAGATTCGGTTGTGTGATACCAAATTGCTGGACATTTCTGATAATGTCCAAAAGCGGCTTATGGAAGAGTTAACCTATCGTCAGGCGATGTTACAGGTTATTCTGGGTAATGAGAACGAGTTATTGTCGAGTGTGGATATACTTTCGCGGTCTCCCTATGATTCGAAAATTGTCGTGCTAAAAAACCGACGCCGCGAGCTAGCGGCAATCACAGCGCGTCCGAGCTAAGAGCCAAGCAAGACTAGCGCGTCAGCTACGTCACGTGATGTTAGAGCCCATGAGCGGTCCTTAGGAAGGTGTGAAATCACATTTCTTTCAAAGGCAGTAGATTTTTCAATGGCTATACGATCGTTGTGCAGGAAATCAGCGAGGATCGCCAGCGCGAGCAGTTGCGGACCGGCTCCCACGTATCCACATTCGAAGAAGTCGGCGATTGTGCCGGGCCGCAGATCAGGACGGGTTTGTAGTGGAACTCCGTTGACTGACACGACGAGCGCACGAGAGCTTAGGCGGTACCCTCGGTAAAGTTTAGAACTTGCGCTTGTCATAACGGTGTGGGTTACTCAACTGGTAATAGTAGGACTGATGGTTTCGGAAGGCAAGCTTATTGACAAGGGTGTATATCTTGTGAGATGTGACCAAGCTGAGGCTTTTGTCGCTTGCGGCGGCGGAGGGCCCCTTCCGCAGATTATAGTCCAAAAGCGTCATACAGCATCAATTAGTCGGCTCCAGGCGCACGGCCATTTCAATATCGGCTTCAAGTGACAGAACTTTAGTCAAAATGCAACGGCTCCAGACTTGGTTGCAGTAGCTCCTTTTTTAAAGGCGGTAAATATTATTGACTAATAAATATATTATATTATACACCCCCTGCCCTATCAGCCGCTCCAGCTCGGCCACTTTTTTGACATTGTCATCCATATCTGCCTTTACGCCCTATCGGACACTACACGCCATCACATCGTCAAAGTAGTGAAGCCTCTTCGGATCAATTCCCTGACGCTTTGGCTGTAAATCCACCGCGCACACACCCCTCGATAGCGGATGCCTTTTTTCCAGAACAGCCATGGTATTCTCGGCATCTATAATCGTCATCTTATACCCAAATGTCTCAAGTATAACCAATAGTTGAGATAGATTTCTCCCTACATTGTAAACTCCATCGCTATGTTTATGTTCGAACAATATCTTTTCCGGCTTTAAGTATAAGAAAGGAAACTTTGACAATATCCTCGTGTCATAACCTTCCGTGTCAGTCATGAGCATTTCAACGGCATCGATATCAAATGTTTTTATAAGCGTCTCAAAACATATTCCACGAACCTTTATGGCTTCAATCTTGTCCGAAAATCTTTCATCATGAAGTTTGGCATGGTTCGGATTCAAAGAACCCAGCTGGTCACCGTAGTCTTGAATGGTATTGGCCGAATCGGTCGGACTATAAAACGTAAATTCACCATCTTCCTCGGTAATTGCAACGTTCAGCAGATCTATCGATTTTATTTCAGCATATCTTGTTTTTAGTTTTTCAAATAACCAAGGAACAGGTTCAACAAGTAGAACATTCCCACGACAGGCCCTTTCTTTTACAAAGGATTCTGTCTTACTGCCATCATGAGAACCAACTAGAATCAGAGAATATTTCATACGGGGATGACCTGGATAACATATAGAGTAAAAAGATATATTCTACATATACAAGTATAACCATTGTTTGAAAGTGAGCAATTGAAAAGAGGAAAAACGAAAACTGGAACGGAATTCGGCATCCGCAAGAAACAATACATTCCCTACCCGATCAGCCTCTCAAGCTCAGCCATTTTTTTGACATTGGTCTCCATTGTAGCCCTCACGCCGTCAATAACGCTTACCGGAGCCTTGCCGGTAAAAGCCGGGTTCTCCAGTTTGGCCTTCGCGGACGCAATCGCTTTCTGAATCTCCTCCAACTGCTTTTTTAACTTGGCCTTGTCCTCGGCGGTAACGGCGCTTGTCAAATCCAGATAGATCGTGCCAAGTGGCGTCACGCGCGCTGGAGCGTTGGCCTTGTCTTGGGTGGTCAGGATGATTTTTTTGGCGCCCAAGAAGCGGCATAGTACCTCCAGCTGCGGCTCAACGGATGCGGCGGACTCGGTTTTGAGGACAAAATCCACGTCGCGCTTGGCGCTCATTCCAGCATCGGCCTTGAGCGCACGTCCAGCCTCAACCAGCTCCGCGAGTTGGCTCACAAAAGCGGATTCTTTGAAGTTCAAACCGCGCGCGACGAGCCTCTTTTGCAGATCTGCGGCACCCACGATGGGGGACTGCTGTATCAGCTTGCCCTCCGGCGCAAAAGACATCTGCTTCCACAGCTCCTCCGTGATGTGCGGAATAATCGGATGCAATAGCTGCAGAGTCTGACGGAGAACGACGTCCTGAATCGCGATGATATGGGCTTTCTGGGTCTCATCCTTGAGACGCGCTTTTGAGGCTTCCACATACCAGTCGCAGAAATCCCCCCAGAAGAAAGCGTACAGCCCGTTGCCCATCGCGGCAAAATCGAACCCCGCGAAGCATTTCTCCACGAGACGCGTCGTCTCAACAAGCCGCGCGAGTATCCAATGGTCGTAGGCGTCGAGCTTTTCGGGAGAGATACCGCAGAGCAGTTCATCCAGGCTAGCCGGAGCCTCCCGGATTCCCTGCATCTGGCGGAAGCGCGAGGCGTTCCATAACTTGGTACAAAAGTTTCGTCCCAACTCGACCATTTCCTCGCTGAAGGCGATGTCCTGACCAGTGGGGGCATTGCGGACAATACCGAAGCGCGAACCGTCGGCACCGTACTGTTCAAAGAGCGCCAGCGGATCCACGCCGTTGCCCAGACTCTTGCTCATTTTGCGGCCTTCAGCGTCGCGGACCATGCTGGTAAAGTACACGTCTTTGAAGGGAATCCTGTCATTGAGAGCGCCGCTGCGGAATTCCAGTCCCGCCACAATCATTCGGGCAACCCAGAAGAAGATGATATCGGGGCCTGTGACAAGGGTCGACGTCGGATAAAAACTGTCCAGCTGGGCCTTTTTCATGGCAGCCTCATCAGGCCAGCCCATTGTAGCCAGCGGCCACAACCACGAGGAAGCCCAGGTATCGAGCACGTCGGGATCCTGCTCCCAGTTCTCCCTGTCAGCGGGACCATCGATGCTGCAGTGACGGTTCCTCGGATCCTCACGGTCTGTGCCCTTCCTGTACCACACGGGAATCCGCTGGCCCCAGATCACCTGGCGCGAGATACACCAGTCCTGGATGTTATTGAGCCAGTTGAAATAGACTTTCTCCCAGCGGGCCGGATGAAATTTGATCAGACCCCCGCGCACCACCTGTTTGGCCTCTTCCACATGAGGATATTTGAGCCACCACTGCACGCTTAAGCGCGGCTCGATCGGCACCCCCGCGCGTTCGGAGTAACCCACGGAGTGCTTGTACGGCTTCACGGCTATGAGGAGCCCAATTTCTTTGAGTTGTTTGATTGACTCTTCGCGGGCCTTCTCACGCGTCATGCCTTTATATCTCTCACCGGCATTTTCATTCAAAGACGCATCCGGATTAAAAACATTTATCACGGGTAGCTGGTGACGTTTACCCATATCAAAATCCACCTTGTCATGTGCTGGGGTCACTTTTAGGACACCAGTTCCAAAATTCAAGTCAATAGCCTCGTCCCCTATCACGGGGATCTGTGCTTTTGGAAACGGCCTCCAGACGTGTTTGCCGATGTATCTGGCGTACTTGGGATGTTTGGGATGCACTGCCACGGCAGTATCACCCATGATTGTCTCGGGACGGGTGGTTTCTATCTCAATGAATTCGCCGGGATGCTCCACCAGCTCGTACTTCATATGGACCATGATTCCCTCTTCCTCCTTCATGATGACTTCCTCATCGCTCAGTCCCGTGAGGCTTACTGGACACCAGTTCACCATGCGGTAGTCGCGATAAATATAGCCCTTCTCGTAAAGCTTCACGAAGGCGTGCAGCACCGCCCGATGGTAGGCGGGATCCATCGTGTAACCCGTACGGCTCCAATCGCAACTGCAACCCATGCGCTTGAGCTGCTTTAAGATCGTACCGCCATTTAGCTCGCACCATTGAAGGATCCTCTGCATGAACTCCTCACGGGGCATATTGTGCTTAGTCTTGCCCTCTTTTCGCAGGGAGCGCTCCACCTGGACCTGCGTGGCCAGCCCCGCGTGATCGGTCCCCGGAATCCAGAGGGCAGCTTTGCCTTCAAGACGCGCGCGGCGAATCAGGACGTCCTGCAGGGTATTGTTCAGAAAGTGTCCCATGTGCAGGACTCCCGTCACATTGGGAGGAGGAATGACTATGGTATAGGTCTCCTCTTTTTTGCCCATGAGGCGCTCAAGGAAATTCAGCTTCTTTCCGACGACGGGTTTGAACGCATCTTTTTGAAGCCACTCGTTATACCAATATGGCTCCAGCGTCGCAAAGTCATAGTTTTTTGCAATCTCGGGCATAGAGGGTCATATGGTACAGAAAACCACAGGGACTTTCAAGTCGTCTGTGGATTGGGAATCCAGAGCGATCAGCCAATGCCCACGCGCTTACCGGCCTTGCGGGCGTCATATTGGCTCTTGATCCACTTGTAGGTGGCGGCCAACCCATCATCGAGCGTGGTGGAGGGTTCCCATTGGAGCACCTGCCGGATGAAAGTGTTGTCCGAGTTGCGGCCGGCGACCCCCTTGGGGGCAGAGAGGTCGTGATGGCGGGTGAGCTTGACGCCGGCAATCTTCTCAATTTTTGAAAGCAGGGCGCTGATGGAGATGAGTTCGCTTGATCCCAGGTTGATGGGAGTGGCGATGAGATCGTCGCAATGGGTAATCATGTCGATGCCCTTGACGCAGTCGTCTATGTACATGAAGCTGCGTGTCTGGGAACCGTCACCCCAGATGGTGATCTCTTTGTCGCCGGTGTCGATAGCTTGAATGACTTTGCGGCAAAGTGCGGCGGGCGCTTTTTCGCGGCCTCCATCCCATGTGCCATTGGGACCGTAAACATTGTGGAAGCGGGCGATATGCGTCTTCATGCCGCGCTCATACCAGTACTCCTGGCAGAACATCTCGGAAACGAGCTTCTCCCAGCCGTAGCCGCGTTCGGACATGGCCGGATACGCATCAGATTCCTTGAGCGCGCGGACATTGGGATCTTTCTGCAACAAGATGTTGTAAACGCAGGCGGAAGAGGAATAAAAATAGCGGCGGGCACCCGCGCGGCAGGCGGACTCGACCATGTGGGTATTGATGAGAACCGAACGCAGGCACTCGATGCGGAAACGCTCGATAAAGCCCATGCCACCCATGTCAGCGGCCAAATTGTAGACTTCCACCGCCCCTTCGCACACGCGACGACAGTTGTCCTCTTGGCTCACATCCATACAAAGATTCTGAACACCCGGAGTATGGAGATACCACTCGTAGAGCGGTTTCTTGTCCACCGCGCGGATGTTGGTAAAGCCTTTATTGGTGAAATACCGGGCCAGATTTCCGGCAATAAATCCACCTGCTCCTGTGATGACGATCAGATCATCCTTTTTGAGAGGGGTGTCTTTTTCTACAACTCGCTTGATTTGTTCCATAATGACAATTTGTTGAATTCTGGATTCTTAACGCGACGTGTGGACAGGTCAATGGAATTTGATGTTCCTATTACTTTCCGAAATACCCTGTCAAAATCTCTCTGACCTGGTCGGGGATATTATCCGCCATATTTTCTATTTAATGAGCGCCAGAGCCGCGTTCAGGATCAGATTGGCAGCCGAAAGCGGCAGAAGCACACTCCAGCCCAGCCTCATCACCTGGTCGTAGCGGAAGCGGGGAAAGGTCCACCTCACCCAGACAAAGAGGAAGAGCATCACCACCAGCTTGGCCAAAAAGACCGCCACCGAGGCAAGCGCGCCCCATATTCCCGCCGGATAATGGACTCCCGGCAGCGTCCAGCCCCCCAGGAAGAGATCGACGAAAACCGCGGAGCCGACAATGATATTGGTGTACTCTCCCACAAAGAACATACCAAATTTCAGCGAGCCATATTCCACGTTGTACCCTCCCACCAGATCGGACTCCGACTCCGGCATATCGAAGGGCGCGCGGTTGGTCTCCGCGAAGAGCGCCACCAGAAACACCAGTGCCGTGAGCGGCTGCAGGAGGATCCACCATCCGCTTGACGACTGGGCTGCGACAATCTTCACCAGACTGAAGTTCCCCGCCCACAGTCCCAAGGAGAGGAGCGCCAAAGCCATCGAAAGTTCGTAGGAGATCAGCTGCGCGGCTGCGCGTATGCCACCCAGATATGGATATTTGCTGTTGCTGGCCCAGCCGGCAAGTACCAGCCCGTAGACACCCATCGAAGCGACCGCCATGACAAAGAAAGCTCCCAAGTCGATATCGGAAAGCACCAGAGGCGCCCCGCTCATCTGGCCGAAGGGAATCACGACCATCGTAGTATAAGCCGGAATAAAGACAAGGCACGGTGCCAAATGGTAGAAAAATTTACGCACGTGCCCGGGAACAATCTCCTCTTTGAAGAGCAGCTTGGGAATGTCCGCGAAGGGCTGGAAAATGCCCAGGCGCGTCAGGAACCTTCCCAAAAACGGGATGTCGCCCAGCAGCGGAACTTTGACGCGATTGGGACCCAATCGACCCTGCATGGCAGAGCAGACCTTGCGCTCGAAAAGGACCAGGTAGGCGGCCATCGCCATGACAGAAAAGCCAAGACACACGGTTTTCAGGACTGCCCAAAAGACTTCCATTATTCGCCCACCTTTATAAAGCGTTTTGTTGTTTTGCCTTCGTATTCGACCGTCCCCATGAACATACTGTAGGGGCGGCTCCACAGAACTCCCTCACCCAGCTCGGATGCGGGACCGACCCTCTTGTAAATGACGGTAACATCGAGCGTCTCCGTGTGCAACGCGAGCCCCACCACCTCGTAGAGATGCTCCGATTTCTTGTAATGGCGGTATCTGCCCCACGGCACCGGCGGCAGCAGAGGCAGTTCGTCCTTCCTAAGCGATATGAGCGGCTTGTTTGGGTTCATAGTGCAAAGTCTTTGTGATTTCAGGGAAAGATATGTTCTCCCATGCCGAGCCGTCGATGACAAGCCCCGTTGGGGGGATGGCCGCATAGGAGAGGCCCTTTAGTTGCGGGACGCTCTCCGCCATGAGTTTCCAGACCGCCTCGGGAGTGGGTGCCGGAAGCGGTTTTTCTCCAAGATTTCGGAGAATCCCATCAAGGAAAGCAATGTCGCTAGAGACCCCCTTCGGCATCGGAACAGCCTGCGAGAACTTTTGGATTCGCCACTGGCAGTTGATGAAACTGCCGCTTCTTTCAAAGACCGTCCCGAGCGGCTGCACAAGCCCGGCAGAAAGGGTCGTGGGCGTCACATGGGAATCCCCCGCGATAACACAGACTTTTTTCAGATCTTCCAGGGAGAGACCCAAAGAGCCCAGATCCTCACGGATCACCAGTACGGTCTTGATCCGCCCGGCAGCGATCTGCCCGCGCAGTCCCTCCAGATTATCCGCCGGATAGGATCCGATCAGGCCCGTCAGAAAAGCCCCGCGCATATTGGGCGTGCGATCCTCGGAGATGAGAAGCCCATCGGAAGCTCCCAGATGCGCTACCAGATCAAGGCGCTCGGGATGAAGCCTCCCCGCAATCCGCGCGAGCAGGAACTGCTCCTCCAAAGACATTCTCGCGCTGCCGACAATCGCCAGGCCTTTCCCGTCCGCAAGTCTCTCCTGTATGGCCCTCGCTGTCTTTTCCACGTCGATTCCGGCCCCAAGACGATCGGGGGACTGCGCGGCCTTGTACAATTCCCGACCGCTGTCGGTCATCCAGGCGTCGTTGACGGCGTCATTACGGCGCGGGGTAACACGATAGATGCGGCCCTCGCGGGAGCCTACCGTCGTATTGATACCGACCGAGCTCTCCTCGCAGATTGACGGGCTTTCCTTGAGGAACCAGACGCGCATTTTGAAGCGAAAATCAGTTGAGGTCAGCGCTCCCACCGGACAGATGTCAACCGTGTTGAGCGAATAGTTGTGGGAGAGCTCCCGCCCCGGGTAACAGCTCAAGGTCGAGTAACTGCCGCGGTTCACAAAGCCCAGGCAGTCGTCCCTGGCCACTTCGCGGGAGAAGCGGACGCAGCGACCACAAAGGATACATCTCTCGTCGTCAAGCGTCACGCGCGGCCCCAGCCGGGTCTGTTTGGGCTTGTGGTTCTTCTCTTCGGTGAAGCGGGAGACGCCCCTGCCGTAATCGGCGGCGTACTCCTGCAGTTTGCACTCTCCGGCCTGATCGCAGATCGGGCAGTCGAGAGGATGGTTGAGGAGCAGAAACTCCAGCACGGCATTACGGCTATCCTTTACCAGGGGAGAGTTCGTTTTGAAATGCTGGCCGGGCGCGGCGTTTGTGGCGCAGGCGATCTGGGCTCTGGGCAGCCACTGTATCTTCGGTTTGCCCGACTCATCCAGGACAACCTGTCCCGTCGCGCGATCCTTCATCTCCATGCCCATCTCGATAAGGCACATCCGGCAGTTGCCGGCCACGCTCAGGTTGCGATGGTAGCAGTAGTGGGGAATCTCGACTCCGGCCGCTTTTGCCGCCTCTATGATATTGGTGCCCGCGGGAACCTTCACTTCATTCCCGTCTATGAAAATGGAGATGATGGGCTTGTCTGGCATGGCTATTAAAAGACAATAGATATTCCGGAGGAATGTTCAAGCGGATTGAGACAAGCACAGGGGCTTTTATAAACAGCTATTATCTACTCCCTTTTCACTTCCTTCTTAGTTTCTCGTTCTCCGAGTCAAACTCCTCCAGCAGCTTCTTCTGCTTGGACGAGAGATTCTTCGGCACTTCTATATGCACCGTTACCAGCTCGTCACCGGGCTGACCCGAGCGCAGATTCCTTACTCCGTACCCGCGCACGCGGAAGGTGGTGCCGGACTGGGTGCCGACGGGAATCTTCAAAGAAGCGTTGGCCTTGAGCGTCGGCACCTCCACCTCCCCGCCGAGGGCCGCCACCGCAAAGGGAATCGGCATCTCGATAAGCAGGTCGTCGCCTTCGCGGGTGAAAGTCCTGTGGGGCGCCACGGAGATAACCACGTAAAGATCCCCTGGTTCTCCACCGGACAATCCCGCCTCGCCATGCCCCGTGGAGCGCAGACGGCTGCCGGTATCGACTCCCGCGGGAATATGCACCGCCACGCGCGTCTGCTGGGGAGTGCGTCCCTCGCCTTTGCACTCGCGGCAGGGATTCTCGTTCACCTGTCCGGAGCCCGAGCAGCGCGGACAGATCTGGGTCATCTGAAAGAAACCGCGCGAGACCGTCACTTGTCCGCGGCCATGACAGGTGGGGCATCTCACCACCTTGCTGCCGGGCTCTCCGCCGCTGCCGTGACAGCGCGCGCAGGGTGCCAGTCTCCGGAAGGAGATCTCTTTGTCGGCTCCCAATGCGGCCTCTTCGAGCGTGATCTCCATGTCGTAGCGCAGATCCGCTCCGCGCGCTCTTCCATCCCCGCGGCCTGAGCCGCCACTACTGAAAAATTCCTCAAAGATGCCACCGGTGCCTCCTCCTCCCATGCCGCCGAAGACCTCGCGGAAGATCTCGTAGGGGTCATGGAAATTCCCGTAGCCCGCCCCTCCCGCTCCTGCCCCGCCGCGCGCGGCTCCAGCCGCTCCCTGAAAGGCCGCTTCGCCGTAACGGTCATAGGCGGCGCGCTTGTCGGGATCGCTGAGGACCTCGTAGGCCTGCGAGATCTTTTTGAACATCTCCTCGGCTTCCTTGTTGCCGGGGTTCTTGTCGGGGTGATACTGGATCGCCTTTTTGCGGTAGGCCTTTTTGAGCTCCTCCGCGTTGACGGTTTTTTCGACTCCAAGCAAATGATAATAGTCTTCAGCCATAATATGTTATATATTGGTATAGCGTATCCACCTTCCACCCCGGGTAAAGAGCACCGCAACCCGGGGCTATACCTATGCAACCCGCTTCGGGGTTGTTGTATCTAAAACCGGGGAGCTGCTCAGACATCGGATGGAATCCTGAAATCATTTTACATTCTTTTCCATCCATATGCCAAACTCTTTAGTGGCATCGGCGTCCCAACAAAGAAATTCGGGGAGTTCATAGGGATGATCGTTCTCAAAAAAAGCCTTCAGCCGATTGAGTTTTGACGCCGTCGTTTTGATAAGAAGAAGCGTCTCCGCGGCCTTTACCTGCCTGCCTTTCCACTCGTAGAGGGAGACTGCCCCGGGAAGCGCCGTGCAGCACCCCGCCAGCTTCGCTTTCAGGAGCTTCTTCGCGAAACCAAACGCGTCGGTTCTCTTTTGGAAGGCGGTCAGGACGAGTTTCATCATGGGAAAAGTCCTCCCATGTTAGCCATCGGTTTCAACCGGTGGTAAAGATCTGCCCCAAACTGGAAAACATATTGAGCCATCCTCTTATTTCTTCTCCGCTCCGCTTGAGAGCATCACCATCGCCGGCCTCAGGAGACGATCGGCTATGCGGTAGCCGCTTCTCTGGCAGGAAAGAACCGCGTGATGCGGAACCTCCGCCGAGGGCGCCTCGCCGACCGACTGGTGCAGATTGGGGTCAAAGCCCTCTCCTACCTTTGGGGTGATGGCCTCCACCCCGTGCAGCTTCAACACCTGATCGAGTTGCGGGATGATCATGCCCAGTCCCTCCAAAAGGCTCCTGGCCTCCGGATGGTGCTCCTCGGCTGCCTTGAGAGCCCTTTCAAAGTTGTCGACAATCGGCAGAATGGCGGAGACCAGCGAAGAGTTGCCGTAACGCAGAAACTCCTCCTTCTCGCGCGCGTGGCGTTTCTTCTGGTTCTCCAGATCGGCCAGGGCGCGCATATAGTTTGTTTTCAGCGCCTCCAGCTCTCCTTTCAAGGCGTCGGCGGAATCCGCCCGCGCGGGGGCCTTCTGCTCCACCGCTTCGGTTTTCCCGACGGGCTTCTCCTCTTTTTCTTTGTTTTTCTCGTTCATGTTACTCATCCAAAATGCTTTTGATGCCCTTGAGCGCCCCTTTGAGAGCGCCGTCCACGGATCCTGTTCCGGTGTCCAAAAGGCCTCCCGTCAAGCCGCGAGTCATCTTGATAAAATTCCTTCCGCCGCTCAAAAAGCCCTGCCGCATAAAGTCGGCTACCAGCTCTCTTTTGAGGCCTTCCGCGTCGGTCACGTTTGAGCGTTCAAATTTGAAGTTCAGCTCATAGGAACTTGTTTGCGGCTCTCCGAGCGTGGCGTCGACAAGGTTCACCCTGTCCACCTGAAGTTTGAGGTGGTCTATAAGGAGCTTCGCGGGACGCGAATCGCCACTTGTGGGAGCGGGAGCCGAACCGATCTTCTTCCCGCCGTCCTTCGAGCCCATCAATCTCTGATAGAAAACCTGCGCGTTATCACCCTTCGGGGTCCTCACGTCGCTTATCTGCGACAGATGCAGCGTCAACTCCCTGATGTGGGGCTGCGGTCCTCCCAGCGAGAGAAGATCCATCTGGAAAACAAGCTGCTCGGCCGTCAGGAAGTTGCCGCCTCCCAGCTCCTTTGGGTTGTCGATTTTAAGCCCTGTTGCCTCGACGCGTCCGGCAAGGGCGTCCATCTTGCAACTCTCGTAGGAAACCGCGAATCCGGTCTTTTGCGTCAGATAGCCGCTCAATGCCTCGGCTCCGGCGCTATCAATGATGATGACACAAGCCACGGTCAGAACAAGCACGAGCAGCACGAGGATCCCGGCAGTCCATACGAGAAAACCCAGCCAGCCGCCTTTCTGGCTTTGAAGGGTCGGTTGGACTGTGGAACGCGTCAGATTCATGGGTGACCATCTTACATAGAGGCCGTCCCGAAATCAAGCTTGGGGGACATTTTCCTTCCCTTTCTCCCCCATCCCCAGCCATAGAGGGAAGGAAAACTGGAATATGTTTTTTTGTTTGAGGACTTAAAGCCACCCTGTTATAACCCCCTTCAGGAGTTTATGAAGCGTAATCTGATTTTGGCGGTTGTTCTTCTGGTGGTGGCGGCAATCCTTGCGGGCATCTACATGAAGGAGACCCGTTTGCATTCAGCAGAAACATCCCGCGGCGCCAGCCCAACCGTCAGAATTGGCGCCATTCTACCCTTGACCGGTGATCTGGCCGCCTACGGGACCAGCTTTCGGGACGCGGCCCTTATGGCCAAAGAGGACTCTGGGAAAACGCAGCTTGATTACAAGTTTCTCTTTGAGGACGACCAGGACTGCTCAGCCAAGTACGATGTGCTGGGGGCGCAAAAACTGGTGTCAGTGGATAGGGTCAACGCGCTACTAAGCATGTGGGACGCCTGGTTTGTTGTCACCCCGACGACCCAGCCCAAAGGAGTGATACATATCGGCATGAGCTGGGATCTACAGAAGTTTCGTTCGCAGTTGGCCTTTGTGCACTATCCCCCCGTAGAAAAGTTTGTCGCAACCTTTCTAAAGGAGGCCAAAAGCCGTGGTTACAGAAAGATTGCCTTTGTGGGAGAACAAGGGGGCGGTGAAACCTTGATGGAAAAAGAACTCAGGAGGGTGATCGCGGAGCATGGCATGGAGTTGGTCTTTGATGAGTTTTTCAATCAGGGGGAAAAAGATTTCCATACGCTCATTGCCAAGGTGACGGACAGGAAACCGGATCTTGTCATGATATTGAGCTGGCCGCCATCGCTGGACGTTTTTCTGAAACAGTACCGCGAATACAAAGTGGGAATTCCTCTGGCGGGCATGGAGATCTGGTTTGATTCCACCATGAAGAAGGAATTTGAAGGCAGCTGGGAGGTGGCTGGAGACGCTCCCGGAAACGAGTTTGAAGGGCATTTTGTCAAAAGATGGGGCTACCATCCGGATATAGGAGCCGGATACTTCTATGACAATGCCGCGCTTCTCATCAGGACTTACGAAGCGCTCTATCAGAAACTCCACAGGGTGGCCACAGGCGCCGAAGTGGCACAGTATTTCCACGATCATCCGGTCTTTGAGGGCGCGCAGGGTAGAACCACCGTCACCCAGGACAACTGGATCATCGCCGAGCCAAGCGTGGTGGAGCTGCACGGCGCAGCGCGGGTGAAGATCAAGTGAAGATCCGCCGATAGGAAGTAGTGGCCTCTTAGTGCGCCTGAGCCTTCCTATACTTCTCCGGATCAAGCCCCGCCTCGCGCATCTTGGAAGCCGTCAGTTCTTTGAGGGCATCCGCGAGCTCCATTAGAACCGGCTCGTGGGCGTAGTATTTGTCCTTCCAGCCCTGCAGGACGATGCTGTAATAGACCTCGTCGTACCTCTCAGCCCAGTAGCGGATATCAGGATAGACCAGAGACTGCAATGTGGCCTCCAGTTTGTCCAGTCCCTTCACGAATTTCGCCTCCGGCGTGGCATTTGCCTCGTACTCGCGCCACAGTTGATGCAGGTCTTCCATGCCCTCCGGCAGCATCCGCTGGATCTCCCCCATCACGCGGTCTTCGTCCTGAGTCTTCTGCGTCTTGGTAGCAGGGTTCAAGGTCGCCTTGTAGAGCGGCAGATCTCCGGTCTTCGCCTCGGCCAGATCGTGCACAGCGATAAGCTTGAAGACTTTCTCCAAATTAACTGGCGTCTGCATTTTGGGAATAAGCAGCATCGCCATAAGCCCCATCATCCAGCAGTGCGAGGCCACGCTTTCAAGTTTGCCATTGGAAAGCAGGGGATCGCGCTCGGCGCATTTGAGCTTCTCGGCTACCGCGTAAAAACCCATCAGAGAGGTAATAAAGTCGCTCTTTGTCGGCGTGGTCGTTGGGGAAGCCGCCATCCAGACAAAATATCCCCTCTTTTGCTTGAAATCAAATTAAAAAGGGAATCAGGGTTCTTTCCCTTCCCTGCATACCCACCATTGAAATGGATGGGCTTTGGGTCTTTCAGACGTGGCGGCGCTTTCCTCTCCCGATAAATCGGGCTCGCCGCGACGCTTATGGGCGTGTTTCTGGATTGCCCGACAGCCCAAAAGACCCTATAGAACCCCTATGAGCCACAGCTTGTTTGGTGAGTATTTTCATGTGGTATTTTCCACCAGGAATCGCTACCCGTGGCTCAACGGTGATTGCCAGAAGAAATGCCATAGATACATACAAGGCATAGCTGATAGAGTTAAAGCTCCTATCCTTGAGATCGGAGGCATTGAAGATCACGTGCATATTCTGGTGCGTCGTCCTGGGCAGATGACAGGTTCTGTTTTTGCCAAACGCGTCAAGGGAGCTTCTTCTGTTTGGTTCAAAAAGGAATATCCCGACTCTCTTGGTTTCTCGTGGCAGGATGGCTTTGCGAGCTTTTCTGTGAGTCCCTCTCAAATCGAAGTAGTCCGCGGGTACATTCAAAGACAGAAGGAACATCACAAGACGCAGGATTATCTGACAGAACTTAAACATCTGCTCAAAAGCCACGGAGTATCGTTTGGCGAAAAGGATCTTTTGGCGTAGCGTCGCGGCGAGCCCGATTTATCGGGAGAGGAAAACGACGCCACGTCTGAAAGACCCAAAGCCCATCCATTTTAATGGTGGGCACGAGAAGGCTTACCGGGAGACAAGGCTCCATTTGTTAAAAATATCCCCTCTTTTGCTTGAAATCAAATTAAAAAGGGGCTAGCGTTTTTACTTATGGATGAAATTTTGAAATTGGAAGCCCCCCAAAAGAAGACCCACCGGCCCTGGCTGGGTCTTTTGCTGGGAGTGTGGGCGCTTTTTATATTTGTGGCGCTGGTGGGTTTCCGCCCCGAACAGAGCTGGTGGCACAGCACCCTTCCGGTCAGCAACGCCGACTCTTTGCAGATCCCCGAGCGTCCCGAAAATCCGATGGGAGGACTGGGTGTCATTCTGGCTTTCTGGTCGCTGTGGTTTCTGGGCATGGCCGCCTATCTGGCGCCCCTGTATCTGGGGTGGCTAAGCTATCTGATGTTCTCCGGCCAGGCGCTTCGCGTCGACAAATCGCGCCTGTGGGCGATGGCGCTGTGCCTGATCTCCGCGGCCGCCTGGCTCAATCTCTTCGAGACCAAGATCCTTCCGGCCAAATCGATCAACTATGATTTCTTCCCGGGAGGCATGGGCGGACAGGTGGGAGTCCTCTTCTACCACGTCTTCCTGCTGCAATTTCTGGGTGGCTTTGGCAGCACGATCATCATGCTGCTCCTCTTCGGCGGCGGCACGACGCTTCTTTTCACCGATGAACTGCAAAAGCTCTGGGCCATGACCCACAGGCATTTCCAGTCGATCATGACGCCCCCTCCGGAATCCTCTCCGGCAGAGCCGGAAACCGCTGAGGTCCCGCAGGGAGCCGCACAGACCGAAGAGGCTCCCAGGAAAAGCCGCAAGAAGCTGACCGACACCGTAAAGGAACTCTTTAGCAAAAAGCACAAGAAAGAGGATTTCTCCCAGGTGGATATTCTGGCCAAAGTCAAAAGAGGAAAAAACACTCAGAAGGATTCCGCCACGGAAGGAACCGTTGAGATCACCAATTTGAAGGTGGTGCCCGGCAGCCGCGTGGCCAAAGCCCGCGCCCAACTGCCCCGCCGCCGCAACGGCTTCCAACTGCCGCCGATTGACATTCTGGGACTGCCCGTCAGGCTCGACAAGACGCAGGTCAGTGAAGGCCATCAGGAGACCGCCGCCGCCCTGGTGCGCATCCTTTCGGAATTTGGAGTCAAGGTGACCCCCGGAGAGATCCACACGGGGCCTGTCGTCACGCGCTACGACGTCACCCCCGCCGCGGGAGTGCGCGTGGAGAAGATCGTCAATCTGGAAAGAAACCTCCAGCTGGGCCTCAAATCCCAGTCGGTGCGCGTGCTGGCTCCCGTCCCTGGCAAGGGCTGCGTGGGAGTGGAGCTTCCCAACAAGAATCCGGAGCAGGTTCTTTTGCGCGACATACTTGAAAGCGCCGACTGGGCCAACTCCACCGCGGAGATCCCGATCGCGCTGGGCAAGGAAACCAGCGGCAAGCCCCTCATCGCCGACCTGACTCGGATGCCGCATCTGCTGATCGCGGGCGCCACCGGAAGCGGAAAGACCGTCTCCATCAACTCGATCGTCGCCTCTCTGGTGTACCGCTTTACGCCCGACGATCTGCGCTTCGTAATGGTCGATCCCAAGATCGTGGAGATGCAGATCTACAACACGCTCCCGCATATGCTCATTCCGGTTGTCACCTCCGCCAAGAAGGTTCCGGCCGCCCTCAAATACCTGATCGCCGAGATGGAACACCGCTACCAGATCTTCGCCAAAACGGGTGTCCGCAATCTGGCCGGCTTCAACGCCAAACGCGCGCGCGACCGCGAGGCTGAAGCCCAGGCGCTCAAGGCCGAGAGCTCCCCTGAGGAACGCGCCGCCATCGCCAGCGTGGCAGAAAGCAGCGCCACCGAGGCTCCCATCGAAATTCCCGATCACCTGCCCTACATTGTGGCTGTCATTGACGAGCTGGCCGATCTGATGATGGCCGCCCCCGCCGACGTGGAGAACTCCGTCGTCAGGCTCTCGCAGCTGGCAAGAGCGGCGGGCATACACCTGATCATCGCCACCCAGCGCCCCTCCGTAAACGTCATCACCGGACTCATCAAGGCGAACCTACCCTCCCGCATAGCCTTCAAGGTGGCCAGCAAGGTCGACTCCCGCACCATCCTCGACTATGGAGGGGCCGATATGCTGATAGGGCGGGGCGATATGCTCTTTACCCCTCCGGGTGCCTTTCAGATGGTGCGCGCCCAGGGCGCCTTTATCACCGACGAGGAGATCGGAAAAATTGTCGACGCTCTCAAGGTCAACGGCGAACCCCGCTTTGATGATGCCTTCATCGCCAGACTCGACCAGGCGGAGGCCGAGGCCAATGAGGAGGAAGGCGGCAGCGTAGGGCTTTCCGGAGAGGTGGACGAAGCGGATCTTTCCAGGGCGCTGGAGGTGCTCAAAAGTACCCAGCGCGCCTCCACCAGTATGCTGCAGCGCAAGCTCGGCTGGGGATACAACCGCGCGGCCAGAATCATGGAGGAACTGGAGGCCCGCGGAGTGGTGGGACAGGGAGAGGGCGCAAAACCGCGGGAGATTTTAAGGGATACGCTGTAGTTGTTTTGGCCGACCTATAGAGGGTCATGGCAGCAAACGAATATAGCGAGCATAATTACACTATTGACTCTTTTTATAATTGGGCTGTAAAATACATTTCTTTCAGTCGAGCTGACTTTTATGGAGACTTTCGTTGATTTATACCGTCATGCGCCCACGAGGGATAATGACGATCATGTCATTTGCGGAGGTGATAGGGACACTCCCTTAAGCCAACGAGGCATCAAGGCTTGCATGGCGCTCAAAGGCCTATTGGCACGCGTTGGAGAAGATTCCGTATACCAGGCGGTCTATTGCGCTCCGCTTCAACGCGCCCGGCAGACAATCAGTTGGACCGGAGTGGGAGGCCGTCTAGTCATGGCGCCTGAAATTATAGAGTGTCGCTGGGGAGACTATGAAGGACTGCCATTTGCCGATCCCCGGATCGTCGAAGCCTTTGTGAAGGTGCGAACCGACCGCAATTACGCGCCCCAGGGTGGAGAATCGCACGGCCGTGTGATGCAGAGAATTGGTAATTACGCCTTCCCCATAATTGCCTCTGCCAAAGGAGGCAAACTGGCGTTTTGCAGTTCGATCGGGGCTTTTCGCTCACTCTTCATAAGGTACTTTAACCTCGAATACACCAGCGGCTTTTCCATTGGAGTCCCCAACTGTTGCGTCTACCGCCTCCTTCCAAATCGTCCGAGGAATCCGGAGCTTGCCCTTGAATATCTGACCGCGAAAAACGGCCGCTGGATGCCTGGATTCTGTCCCGCTGATGAGCATTCACCCATCAGTAATGGCAGGTAGTTTGGAATCGCTAAAAGCACTTCTTGGTTCATAATGACTTCCATGAAGATTGTCGTGGCCATCACGGGAGCAAGCGGAAGTATGTACGCGCAGCGGCTGCTCGATAACCTCGATACCGCCAGGCACGAGCTGCACGTTATTCTGAGCAATTACGCGCAGGCGGTTTTAAGCGAAGAGATCCCAGGCGGACTCAAAATTCCTGCCAAAGCAACCGTTCACAACATCAAAAGCATGAACGCCCCCTTCGCGAGTGGCTCGAATCCCGCGGACGCGATGGTTGTCATTCCCTGCACAATGGGTACTCTCGGGCGGATCGCCCACGGCATCAGCTCCGATCTGCTTCTGCGGGCTGCAGACGTGACCTTGAAGGAGAAAAAGAAGCTCATCCTTCTCCCGAGGGAAACCCCCTTGAGCCTGGTACACGTCAGAAACTTCGAGCTGCTCCTGCTCACGGGTGCCACGATTCTGCCGGCCAATCCGTCTTTCTACCATAGACCGCAGAACCTCACCGCCGTTTTTGACAGCGTCGTGGGACGCGTTCTGGATCACATGGGGATTGAAAACAGCCTTTCGCCGCGCTGGCAGGAGGAGGAATGACCTACCCTGTCCTCTACCTCATTCGCCACGGCTTCACCGATGCCAACCGGGACGAGATAGTCGCCGGAGCCGGTTTTGAGAGCAATCTGCTCCCCGAGGGCTATGAACAATCAAGGCAGGCCGGAATCTTTTTAAGGGACAAAGGCATAAAAAGGATCTTCTGCTCGCCACAGGGCCGCACCCGCAAGACCCTTGAGGCCTTGTATCTTCCGGGCATACCCGTGGAGTTTGACGGGCGGCTAAGGGAGATCCATTGCGGGATATACGAGGGCGTTCCCTTCAAAGAGATGGGAGAGACATTCTCGGTGAGGAACCTCGCGAAGCATCCCGATCTGGCGCATCCGGGGGGTGAATCGGCCGGGATGTTGCGTACGCGGCTGCGCGCCTTCATTGACGAAAAGCTGCCGGAGAGTCCCTCTCCCACCCTGATTGTCCTGCACGGGGGATCGGGAACCGCGTTTATTCTGGAGTTTCTGCAATCCTTCGATCTCTTGAATGAACCGATCCGCCCGAGGGGGATATTCGGCAACAGCGAGGTGATCAAGCTTGAAAAAGGAAAGATGGAACGCGTCTTTGAACCAACATTGAAGAGCGAGTAAAACCGTCACCACCGATTGAAACCGATGGCAAGGCTACCTTAGCACGCCCTTGAAATACGCTATGGTCTTTTCCAGACCCTCCCTCAGCTGAACCTTCGGCCTCCAACCTCCGAGAACTTTCCTGGCCAGACTGATATCGGGACATCTCTGGCGGGGATCGTCGGCAGGCAGGGGCTTGAAGATGATCTTCGAGCGGCTCTTCGTCAGCTCCAAGACCGCCTCGGCCAGCTCCAGGATCGTGAATTCACCGGGATTCCCGATATTGACCGGTCCGACCGTCTTTTTCTGTTTCATCATGCGCAGAATTCCCTCTATCAAATCGTCGACATAACAGAATGAACGCGTCTGCCGGCCCTGGCCATAGACGGTAATGGGTCTGTTTTTGAGGGCTTGTATGATAAAATTGGAGACCACCCTGCCATCATCGAGCGCCATGCGGGGACCATAGGTGTTGAAGATCCGCGCGATCCTTACATCAAGTCCCAGTTGGCGGTTGTACTCCATGCAGAGCGTCTCCGATGCGCGCTTGCCCTCGTCATAGCAGGCGCGGGGTCCGAGCGTATTGACGTGTCCCCAATAGCTCTCCGGCTGGGGATGGACTGTCGGATCACCATAGATCTCGCTGGTGGATGCCTGCAGTACCCTGCCGCCATTCTGTATCGCGCAGCGGCAGGCGTTGTCCATGCCCAGCAGGCTTGTGGAAATTGTCTTGAGGGGATTCTTCTGATATTGGACCGGAGAGGCCGGACAGGCCATATTGAAGATCCAGTCGGCACTGAGTTGGTAACGTTCGGTAACGTCTCCCTTGATGAACTCAAAAGCCATGTTTTTCTTCAGATGCGCGATATTCCGGAGGCTCCCCGTCTGGAGGCTGTCCAAAACCGTGACTTTGTGGCCTTCCCGCAGAAGCCGCTCGCACAAATGCGAACCCAGAAACCCGGCTCCGCCGGTGACTAAAATACGCATGGCCCAATTATCGAACATCTCTTTGAACATGGCAAATTTATCTATAGCGGTATTAAAAACTTGATATTTCATGCATCCGCTTGTATTATCGTACCTTTATATGGGACTCATTAAAGCCATTGCCTTTGACGTTGACGGAACGCTCGTAGATTCCGACCAAACGCACTTTGACGCGTTTAACGCCGTACTCTCGCGACACAATTTACCGGCCATTGATTGGGGAACATATGTATCAAAGGGTCTTATCAGTTATGACGACACAAGGTTTTTTAGTGAAATAACTGGTTGGCAGGGCTTACGCGAAATTTACTTGGAGGGTTTAGTAAAGGAGAAAGAATCTGAAATGAAAACGCGGATGGAGACAAATCCTCCCAAAATCTATCCGTATGTGGCTGGTCTTGTGCAATGCCTGGGGCAGCGGAAAATACCAATGTTTCTGGCCACCGGATCTGAAAGGGAAGAAGTCCAACAGTATTTTCGCGGACACCCAAGACTGATGCGTCATTTAAGTATCATGGCAACAGCCTCAGATAAATTGCCGTCCAAACCCGACCCGGCGCTTTTCAACAAAGGGCTCGAACGTTTGAATGCCGCTTTGCAAAGGAATATCAGTCCCGACGAGGTTGTGGGCATAGAAGACACAGCCAAAGGCATTCTGGCGCTAAGAAATGCAGGTATGCACGCCATCGGGGTTCTAAATACAACAGACAACGCACAAACCCTGTATGCAGGCGGCGCGTGCGCTGTTGTTAGTACCATTTCAAGAAGTTTTATCTCAAGGGTTCTTGGGGTACAAGACCAAGCCGGTATGCAGCCCAAAGCCTTGCAGCAGGAACTAAGGCGTCTTAAGTGCTTTGTGCCTCAGGTGGCCTAGCGCAAAAGCCTTTTATCCAAGCATTCTTCCACTCTGAGAAAGTTCCGTCAATAATCGCTGCACGCGCTTTCTTCATCAGTCCCATAAAGAAGGCGATGTTGTGATAGCTCAGCAGTATCAGCCCCAAAAGCTCATCGCTCACGATTAAGTGGCGAATATAAGCGCGGGAGAAAGAGCTGGCGGGAGAAATCACGTTGGGATCAAGCGGCGAGAGATCCTCCTTGTATTTTTCGTTTTTCAAGTTGAGCCTGCCCAAATTCGTATAGGCTATCCCGTGTCTGGCCTCGCGGGTGGGAATGACGCAGTCAAACATATCAACTCCATGCGAGATCATCTCCAAGAGCTGAGTTGGTTCTCCAATTCCCATCGCGTAACGGGGTTTATCGGCAGGAAGCAGTGGAGCTGTCAGGCGCGTCTGCGCGAGGATATCCTCCTCGGGCTCTCCCACCGCCACTCCCCCTATCGCGTAGCCGTCAAAGTCCAGCTTTATGAGTTCCCCTGCGCACTTCTCACGTAGATGGGGAAACCGCCCGCCTTGCACAATACCAAAGACATTCGCCGGTCTTTCTTTAACCATTCGAGCCGTCCGCGCCCACTCAATGGTTGTTCTCACAGCCTCGGCAACCTCGGGTTCTTCCGCTTTCCCCGGAGGGCAGACATCCAGCACCATGCCAATATCGCTTCCGATCTGGCGCTGCGCCAGCATTACGCTTTCCGGAGTCAGCCGCATCTGATGACCATCCAGATGGCTTTGAAAATTGACCCCATCTCTGTCAATTTTGACGAGCTTGGCCAGTGAAAAGACCTGAAAGCCGCCACTATCGGTAAGAATCGGACGATTCCAGCCCATGAATTTATGGAGGCCCCCAAGATTCTCGAGCCGCTCGGTCCCCGGACGCAGAAGCAGATGATAGGTATTCCCCAATAAAATCTGTACGTCCATCTTCTCAAGCGCGTCCGGCAGGCACCCCTTGACCGTCCCCTGGGTTCCCACCGGCATAAAGACAGGGGTTTTGACTTCCCCGTGGGGAAGAGTCATCACTCCAGCGCGGGCTTGGGTTTTGTCGTCGGTTTTGGTAAGCTCAAAGCGCACAAGGCAATGCTAACATTAAAAGAGACCCTCGACACGCTCAAAAAGCTCGGGCACAATCCCAACAAATCGTTCGGGCAGAACTTTCTCGTGGATAAGAATATCGTCGAGAAGTCGGTCGCGATCGCGCAGCTCAAGCCCGGCGAAAACGTTGTCGAGATCGGCCCGGGGCTGGGGACTCTCACCTCTGCTCTCCTGGCCACCGGGGCAAAGTTGACATCCATTGAGCGCGATACGCATCTGCTGCCGTATCTGGAGGACACCTTCGCAGGAAACCTCAAATCAGGGCAGTTCAAGATCATCAGTGAAGACGCCACCCAGGTCGATTATGCAGCTTTCGGGCGCGACTATAAGATTGTCGCCAATCTCCCCTACTCTGTCGCCACCCCACTGTTGGAGAGATTCCTTTGGGGACTTCCCCGTTCCATGACACTTATGGTCCAGCGCGAGCTTGCCGAGCGTTATTCGGCCAGCTCAGGCAAGGCTTTCTCCGCCATCTCGATCTTCCTACAGTCGGCCTATGAGGGAGGCATCGCTCACTATGTGGGACGAAAATGCTTCTTCCCGCCACCCGCCGTGGACTCCGTCATTGTCCACTACACCCTCAGGGAAAATCCCGTCATCTTCCCTCCGGAAGTCCAACGGCTGGTACGGAGCTTGTTTCTCAATCGCCGCAAACAGCTCAGGAAGGCCGCCGAAGCCGACCCGCGGAGCGCCGGATGGTTCCAGGAGCTTGTCGCTTCCGGCAAAATCAAGCCAACCGCGCGGGCGGAGGAGATACATACGGAGCTCTGGCAGAAACTGTTATCGTTTTCCAATTAGCCCCAGCATCTCGTGTACAACCGAGTCGACCGTTTTTTGAAGGGTATTGATCACCCTGCCGACCTCAAAAGCGGAGGTCAGGCTGTGAACCGCCCGGACTGACTCCTCGCCAATCGGATCCGAACGCCCACTATCGCGTGCCACGCACTCTTCCACGGGCGCAACCAGGGAAAATACATAGATCGTCCCGTCCAGTCTCTTTAAGAGATGATCCAGCTGCTCTTTGTGGTAGAAACATCCGTCAAAGATCACGGGAATTGAGAAAGCATTGAGTCCGGACACACTGCCAAGCGCAAACTCGTTGCCACGGATAAAATTATCAAGTGGGATACAGCCATCTTCCGGCGAAACCCTGTCAAGCTTGTGCAGGCGCATAATCTCATCGAAAGAAATATGATAGCCGCTTATGAGTCCAGCCAGTCTTTTGGCAATGCTGGTCTTTCCCACGCCAGCCGACCCCCGGATGATGACATTGTACGACATGGCTATATCAGGACACAATACGGCAGATTGTCAAATACGCCAGATGGCTATCCCTTGCCTACCCCCTGCGTTTCAAAGCCGATCTTGCGAAGGGCTTCCAGATCCAGGATATTCCTGCCATCAAAGATGAAAGCCGGCCGGGGCATCCCCGCGAATATCTTTTTGTAATCGAGAGTTTTGAACTCATCCCATTCGGTGCATATCACAATCGCGTGGGCCCCATCGGTTGCGCGGTACGGCGAGAGCGCCACTGACGCGTTGGGGCACAGCGAAAGTATCTTCTCAGGCTCCACCTTCGGGTCATAGACAACCACCTCGGCCTGTTCGGAGGCTAGATCCCTGGCCAGATATATGGCAGGGGACTCGCGTGTATCATTGGTGTCTTTCTTAAAGGCAAATCCCAAAAGCGCTATTTTCTTGCCGCTCAGGGTATCAAAGAGTTTGGTCAGGATCTTTTGGGACAGACGCTTTCTCTGGTAATCGTTGAGACGTATCACCTGCTCCCAATACTCGGCAACCTCTTTGAGCCCAAAGTGCTCACACAGATATACCAGATTCAGAATATCCTTCTGGAAGCAGGAGCCGCCAAAGCCAATGCTGGCCTTCAAGAACTTGGGTCCTATGCGACTGTCGCGGCCGACCGCACGCGCCACTTCATCGATATCCGCTCCCGTGGCCTCGCACAAAGCCGAAAGCGCGTTGATTGAGCTGACGCGCTGGGCTAGAAATGCATTGGCGGCCAGCTTGCTCAGCTCGCTGGACCACAGATTCGTCTTCAGTATCCTGTCGGCGGGCACCCATGCAGCGTAGATCTTGGCCACCTTGTCAACCGCGGCGCGTCCCTCGGGAGTCGTATCCCCTCCTATCAGGACCCTGTCCGGCTCAAGGAGATCCTGCACCGCTGTTCCTTCAGCCATAAACTCGGGATTGCTAAGCACCTGAAAATTACCCGCGTTGGGCCCGGCGCTTAAAATACGCCTGATGCTTTCAGCAGTCCTTACGGGCAGTGTGCTTTTCTCCACCACAATCTTGTGCCCCGTGGAGACCTCGGAGATCTTGCGCGCGCACAGCTCAACATACTTCAGATCCGCCGCCTTGCCCGCTCCGACGCCGTAGGTCTTCGTCGGGGTGTTGACGCTCATGAATATGATGTCAGCGGCAATGATCGCCTTCTCCGTATCCGTGCTGAAAAAGAGATTTTTGCCACGACAGGACTCAACCACCTCCTTGAGTCCCGGCTCATAGACCGGAAGCCGATCGCTGTTCCAGTCCGCGATCCTGTCGGCATTGACATCCACAACCGTAAAGGTATCTTTTGGGTTCTTCAAAGCCATTACGGCCATGGTCGGTCCACCTACATAACCAGCGCCTATACAGCAGATTTTCATAAGAACGACAGTCTATTGTGCTGAACGCCACTCGTACAGCCAAAAATGAACTGGCCAAAAGGATGTCCCAAGGTCATAATGCTGTCATGCTCCAGATAGCTGTCCAATTTGTCTTCGCCACGGCTCTGGCTCTTCTTATTCCAACCGTCAGTTATTTGTTGGGACAGCGCGGTCATTCCCAAAAAACCAAAGATACTCCCTACGAGTGTGGCATCCAAACTACCCCCGGTGATATCGGGCCTTTCCCTCTCTGGTTCTACAAGGCAGCGCTTCTTTTCATTCTCATAGACATAACCCTGGCTTTTCTGATTCCCTGGGCGATGTCCTTCAAGGCTGCTGCCGCCGCCGGGCACAATTTGCTTGCCTCTGGCATCATCTTCATCGGGCTCCTGACACTTGGGGTGGCCTATCAGGTCAAAAACAAGGTTCTTGACTGGAAAGAATAGGAATGCCTCTTGTTTCAATAACCGTCAGCCCCGAACAGAAGGATCTTCGCGCCGACAAGATCATTGCTTTGGCGTTCCCTGCGGTCAGCCGCACAAAACTCCAGAAGTTGTTTGAGAACGAACAGGTCATGCTGGAAGGAGATCCCATTCCCAAAAGCCACACGGCTACCCCCGGAGAGGTTTTTGAGTTTCCTCATCCCGACACTCTCTCCAGGCCTCTCGATGCCCGCAAGGTGCCTTTCAATGTGCTCTACGAGGACAAAACAATTTTAGCCATCAACAAAGCCCCCGGGATCGCGGTACATCCAGTCTCGCAGGACGACGAACAGACCACCATCGCGCACGGCATTCTGGCCTACCTGGGCGAGAAGTCCCGAAAGATAGGCACTCCGGACCGGCCCTGCATTGTCCACAGGCTTGATAAAGAGACTACCGGCGTACTGCTGATAGCCAAGACCGAGAAGAGTTTTCAGGCTCTCAAGGAGATCTTTGCCAAACGCCAGATACAGAAGGAATATCTGGCCATCGTCCGCGGATGCCCCGATCTGCTGGCCGGTTCCGTCAATGAACCGATTGGACGCTCGCCGCGCAACCCGATGAGAATGTGCATCTCGGAAGGCGGGAAAGAGGCCCGCACCGATTGGGATAGGTTGGCACTGGACGAAGAACACGGCATCGCGCTCTTAAAGTGCCATCTGCACACCGGGCGCACCCATCAAGCCAGGGTGCACCTGTCGCACTTGGGGTATCCGGTTCTTGGAGATACTTCTTACGGCTACAGGGGAACCTATGATGGACGCATCCTCCTGCACGCGCACAAGGCTATTTTTGAACATCCATTCCTTAATAAAAAAATGGAGATCGTTGCCCCGATACCGAAGGACATGAAGGTATTCAAGAACCTGTTTGACAAGGGTCCATTTTAGCGCCATCATTAAGGCATGAGTTACCCAACTCCTCCCAGTACACCCACACACATTGTAACCACACGAAAACTGTTTATGGCAGTTGCGGAGTCATGTTGGGGCCAGCCTCTCGACAGTAAAACAGGTATATGCCAGAAAGTCTGTGCGTTTTTAGCAACAAAAAGACCCCTCTGTAAACATCCAACGATAGACTATAGCATATAGCCTTTTTTGGCCACACAAACAACCCATTCGCCTTTGGGATCGGCCGGCAATTTTATTTCACCCAGGGGGGCGGTCTGGACAGACTCGTGCAGCTTGGTCAGCTCCCCAGCCAAGCACACAAAACGATTCTCACCCACCACCGACCGCAAATCTTCCATTGATTTCAAAAGCCTGTGGCAGGACTCGTAAAAGACAAAGGTACTCTCCCCTTGGCAATATTGCGCGAAGAACTTTCCCCGACCGACTGACTTGGGCGGAGGAAACCCGCCGAAGGCAAAAGAATCGGTTGGCAACCCGCTAATAACAATCGCGTTGAGGAAGGCGGAGGGAACCCCAACCGCCTCCACCCTGAGGCCGCGTTTGCGGCATTCGCGCACCAGCCGAAAGCCCGGATCGCATATTCCAGGCACTCCGGCCTCGCTCAAATAAGCAACCACGGCTCCTCCTGCCACTTCCAATGCCACGCGTTCCGAAGATTGGGCCTCGTTGGCCTCGTGTATCACCCGCAGACCCTTGCCCTCTATCGCAAAATAATTGAAGAGCTTCAGAGCTTTTGGGGTATTCTCACAGTATATCCTGTTTGCGCCCTTCAAGACTTCCACCGCGCGCGAGGGAAACTCCCCCAGATTCCCCAGAGGAGTCGAGATGAGAATAAGGCGTCCCGATTCTGCCATATCCTATTGGATATTGTTTGGGGATCACGGGCAATCAGAAATCGATTGAGAAATGGAGGATGCGGTAGTAGGATGTGCGCATGAATCTTGCCGAGACAATAGCCGCCGCTGTCAAGAAAGCGGGCTTCGACGAAACATTTTTCACGTCTCTGAAGCTCGCCGAGCCCAAGTTTGGCGACCTGCAGCTCAACGGAGCCCTGGCCTACGCCAAAAGCCACGGCATGAATCCGCGCGAGGTGGCGCAGAAGCTTGTGGACGCCCTTGAGATCGACAAGAAGAAGATTACAACCAGCATTGCCGGGCCGGGATTTGTCAATTTCAGCTACACACCGGTGGCGCTGGTGGAAACCCTCGAAAACATCCGAATCTCCGCCGATCTCTCACCCAAAAATCTCCAAGGAGAAAAAATTCTGATTGATTTCGGAAGCCCCAATGTCGGCAAACATATGCACGTGGGGCATTTTAGGACACATAACCTTGGTGATGTCCTTTGTCGGCTGATGGAGTTCTGCGGGGCAAAACTTCACAAGGACAACCATATCGGAGACTGGGGAACGACCTTCGGGTACATCATCTACGCGCTCAAGAAAACCAAGACAACCTTTGATGAGAACGACCCTCGTTCCCTGGCCATCATTGAGGAGCTGTACAAAAAGGCCAATGCCGAGGCAAAAGATGATCCCACAATACAGGATGCCGTCCGCGCCGAAACTGCCAAAATGCAGGCGGGAGATCCGGAGAACATGGCGCTCTGGAAGAAGATCCTAGCGGCCAATATGGCGGCCATGAAGGAGGTTCACGAGATATACGGAATCAGCTACGACACCCATCTGGGAGAGAGCTTCTACAATGACAAACTGGAGAGGGTCTATAAGGAACTCACGGAACTCGGAATTGCCAAGTTGGACGATGGCGCACTAGTTGTTTTTCACCCCGAGCACCCGCGTTTCAAGGAACAGCCTTTCATCATCAGAAAAAGCGACGGAGCCGCCAATTACGGATCCACCGATTTGGCCACTATGATTTATCGTGTTGAGGTGCTCGACTACCACAACATCTATATCGTAACCGACGCCCGACAATCTGATCACTTCGAACAGCTCTGGATTACTACCCAGAAATGGTTCAAGGGCAAGGGATATCGTCTCCCCCAGTTCCATCACATCCAGCACGGTGCCGTATTGGGAAGCGATGGAAAACCCTTTAAAACCAGAGGCGGCGAGTCGATCAAGCTTTATGAGCTCTTTGGAGAAGCCATTGCCAGAGCAACCAAGGTGGTGGCAGAGAAGAGCCCAGAGCTTCCCCCGGAGGAAAAGAAAAAACTCGCGGAAGTCATTGGCATAGGAGCAATCCGTTATGCCGACATCTCGCAGAACCGCACAAGCGATTACGTATTTGATTGGAACAAAATGCTCTCCTTTGACGGCAACACCGCCCCGTACCTGCTTTACGCGGTCGCCCGCATCTACAGCCTGTTTGAAAAGCTGGGACGTTCGCCCGCAGAAGAAATCCATGCGGCCTCCAGCTTTGAGACCCCCAATGAGATGGCCCTGGCCAAAAAGCTCATCCAGATGCCGACTATTGTTGAATTGGCCAGTAGCGATATGAGGCCCCACTACATTGCCACCTATCTCTACGAGCTTTCGGGGGCCTTCAGCGCCTTCTACAATACCGATCACATTCAGGGGCAACCGGCGGAGATTCAGAATCGCAGGCTCCTGCTCGCTCAAAAGACGCTCCTTGTACTGGAGACCGGCCTTCATCTGCTGGGACTCAAAACAGTAAAGAGGATGTAGATTTTGCCCCGCATTTCCCGGCTTGACTCTTGGAGGCTATCAGCCACACTTAACCCAACCAAAAGATATATTTATGGCCAAAATTCATAAATTACCCATTCTCCCTTACTCTTATGACGCGCTAGAGCCCCACATCGACGCCAAGACCATGGAGATTCACCACACCAAGCACCACCAGGCTTATGTGGACAATCTCAACAAGGCGTTGTCCGAAGAGGCCGCGCTCCCCTTTGCCGACATGGAAATGGAGGAGCTTCTCTTCAGCCTTCACAAGATTCCAAGCGAAGCGCAGACTGCCGTCCGCAATAACGCGGGCGGACACTTCAACCATACGCTCTTTTGGCACATTATGGCCCCCAAACAGTCCTCCACCTCCCCCGTAGGCCAATCCGCCAAAGCTATCGATGGGCGTTGGGGCAGTTTCGCTAAATTGCAGGAGGAGTTCTCGCAGGCCGCACTCAAGAGATTCGGCAGCGGTTGGGTGTGGCTGATGCTCGACGCAAAGGGCACAATCAAACTGACTCAGACAGCCTATCAAGACTGCCCCCTGATGGAAGGACTTGTGGCAGAAACCGGATTGCCCATTCTGGGTTTGGACGTGTGGGAACACGCCTACTATCTAAAGTATCAGAACCGCCGCGCCGATTATGTCAAAGCCTGGTGGAATGTTGTCAACTGGGAACAGGTTGAAAAACACTACCAGATGGCCAAACAGGCCTCCGTTGGCGACAAGTGCGGGCTTTAGCTCTTGCCTTTGAATACGCCCCTGCGTAGAAAAGTCCTGTGAAGCTCAGAGTACTATGGCAGTGGTTCGATCTATGGGTCGGTGCCTATTATGATGTGGGACACAGGACTCTTTACATATGTCCGTTGCCCGCGGTGGTATTGCGTCTTGAATTCAGTGGCCAAAAGGATGAATCCCAACACCGACAGGACAGGAGCGCCAAGGTCTAGATTCCCTTGACCACCTTCATATAGGGCTCCCGCATACTATCCTTCAGGACTGCACGCACCCTGACAAATTCATCGGCCAGAATTTTAAGGGTTCCCTTAAGCTCAAATTCCTCAGCCAGTTTATGCTTCGACGCGTTGTGATAGCAGGCACGGCCCAGATTTTCGTAATAGTTCAGTCCGGCCACCTTATATATCTTCTTGGGCTTATAGATCGTCTCCGCGTAAATACTTGAGAGAATCAGTGCGCGGTTTCCCAGTTCCACATTCAGGCAAAACCACTCGTAATCTCTGGCTTTGTTCAAGACCTCCACATAATCAGAAGTATGAACACCCGGTTTGGGACGGGGTGGAAATTTTGCCAGAGCCTCAGCCATAAACGCCGACAAATCAATCCGTAGAAGTCCTGCTTCCTTCATCCACTTGCGCAAACATATATAAAAATAAAGCTCCAGGGAAAATTTGAGGGGGACCGTGGCTCTCGCAACGGCCTCATACAGCCCTGGATCTTCCAGAATCTGGTCCCGCATGGCAACATCGGTCAGCAATTTCAAAAGACCGTCAGCCTCAGCCCCTTCCTGTGCCAATGTAGTCACAACAAAACGGATATCCTCCTGGGAGAGGTTCTCCCGGAGCCTTCCGTGAATCATGCGGCAAGGCAGTTTCATGACCACGCATTCTACGGGCAAAGCAGCGCCCAAGCCAATGATTTTTTATCCGTCTTTATTCTTCCCGGAGGCAGCAAAGTCCGATAACTACACCAAATGCATACTATAATTCAAGTGAAACCTCGATATAATCGACATTAACCCAAAGTTTCTGAAAGAATCGTACTTTTGGTCAGTAGCATCCGGTAGGAACGGGCAACTGAGTTTATAAGTTACGTTGGAGTTGGTAGTTATAAATTCAAAGCAGTGTGAGCGATGTTGAGAAATGATTTTTGATTTGGGGTGTGGATGAAT